>ERZ1106961.414-NODE-414-length-17666-cov-3.675657_pt1 | contig 17666 bp, 8 predicted proteins | sample MGYA00403680_ERZ1106961 | MGnify/ENA primary metagenome ERZ1106961 (study PRJEB35170, sample SAMEA104062419) | human gut metagenome | biome: human gut; feature: human-associated habitat; material: faeces | place: Denmark | collected 2012-06-08 ... | reverse complement strand
AGCTCGAGACAAATACATGATGACTGACTCTCTTACTTATTCTTTGTATAGGGAAGTTTACCGAGTTCAATCAATGAGCTACTTCATATGCTTTTGCTTTACCTTGTCTTTGAAGGAATAAATAGTAGTAGGGACAGACAAGTGAGTGAGCTTGACCCAGTTCAATCTGGGAGTTCAGTCTCTCCCATTCATCTTCAGTCTTTGGTTACAGTTCGTCAAGTGATTGAGTTCAGGATAATGCATGAATAAGAAATAGGAGTAAGTAGCGAGAGTAGAAAGATTAGTTAAAGAAAAGAATCCATAGATAGGTTCAGAGAGTCAATTCATTGAATACCCTTTACCGAGAGTTACATCAGGGGATAAAACAAAGTCAAGCTAGCAAGCACAGCAATGAGACAGACAGACCAGACCAATAGGAAGGAGAAGGAAAGGACATTCTCAGCCAGTCCCCTTACCTTGCTTGGATGGAAAGAAAGAGTGAAAGAAAAGAAATAGGAAAGAAAAGGATTGAATATACGAGTTCAGGCAATGCGTGAAACCGACAGGTCAAGCAGTTTACAGAGTGAAATCAGGTTCAGTAGTTAAGATGATATCATATCGGGTCAGGGGCAGGCAGGGGTTCCCTTTCGTCTTGACTTACGACAATGAACAGACCTACAAGAAATAGGAGAATTAGTCTTTCTTACAGGACAGGCAGGAGAGTGAAAGAAAGGAGGAAAGAACCAAAGACCTATTACCGATTACCGAGAGAGAGAAAGAGTGAAATCAGGCAGAGGTGAACAAGAACTTCCTCAGTCAGAATAACTCACACTAACAAAACAAGGGGTTAGTCTAATTCATCCTTCTTGCTTGCTTTCGTCTTTACAGGAGAGTTCAAGGATAAAGAAGATCAGTTCCAAATAGAATAGGTTACAGAGTTTAGGAGGAGGCTCATGAGCTTGACCTTTGCCAGCAGCTTTACCTAGTTCAAGAGAGAGTGAAATCAGTCTATCTAATTCATCCTTGGTACAGGAGGGAGAGTAAAAGAGTCTTTGAAGTCCAATGCAGGGTTACTCTCATCTGATCTTCTTTATCTATCTGGGCTAATATAATAACTGACTTAAACTTAGTGTTGTGAGACCAATACAATAAGGGAATCTCAGCCAGCAGCTTTACCTAGTGAAAGAGTGAAATCCAATCCGGTTCATGAGTTTACAGTTCAAGAAAAGAAAAGGAATGAATTGAATCAGTCAAAGGTTCAGTTCAGACAGGAGAAAAGAAAGAATCCATACATAGGCATAGGGTCAAGAAAAGAGAGCTACTTCATATGCTTTACCTAGTGTGAAAGGAAAGAGTGAAAGAAAGGATTCCGCATCTTGTTCAGTTGAGTCTTGAGTTGAGTCTTAGTTTACTGTGAAGGTAGAGGAACGAAGTGCGAGACCGGAAGAGAGAGTCAATTCACAATCACTGAATGAAGAGAATATAGTCAAAGAAAGGGGAAGAACTTCCTGAGACTGAAACTTAATGCTTGTGAAACCCATACATAGGCTTAGAGCTCACTGAACACCAACATCATTGTAAGCTGACTTCGAGCTTGAGGGAGAGGAGAGAATATGACAGACAGTAAAGGAGAGTCCAGTCATTAGCAGCTTTACCCAGTAAAAGAAAAGAGATAGTTCAACCGGGGAACCTTGACATAACAGTAAATGAATTAGACCTATTTACCTCGTGAAAGAAGAAAAGAGAAATGCAAGATGGATAAGAAGTAAGCGAACGAACAATTCTTCTGGGGTAGTTCATAGGGTTACTCAAATCTGATTCATTTCTTTGCCGGGAGCGAAGCCCAGGTTCAGGAGAGACATTAATAGGAGCCAAGCCGAGTTGGGAGAGTCCCGCTCATCATTTCGGTTTACGCGCTTGAAGGAGTGAGACCGATAGCTGCTTTTAGCTCTTTCATATGGGGTGAGACTAGATAGAAAGGTGTGAAAGAGAATGAATAAGGAGTTTGAGTGTTTACAGTGAGTGAAAGAAAAGAGAAAGAAAGACAAGTAGCGAAGCCAGCCCCTTTACCCTTCAATCAGTCAAAGGAGAAAGAATCCTGAGTATTGATCTTTTACCGGCTCTAACTGTAAAAGGGAAGGCAAGTAAGTAGTAGTCGAAATGTTGAAGAGGTGAATGAGAATATTCATCTTTCATTTTCTTCCTCCCGTATAGGTTCTTCTCATGCAGCTCCTTTTCTTATTCCTATTTATTTACTGTAAACTCGGATAGTCAAAGAAAGGGTGTCGGTTCAGTCTTTGGTTACAGTGAAAGAAGAATGAAAGAAGAAATAGGTGAAGGAGAAAGAATAACTCACAATCACAATAACAGATGGTAATACATACCATACCGTCAAAGAAAAGGAGAAAGAAGAAATACGGGGCAGGAAGAAGACGAGTTGGAGAGGCTCCGGAGCTCAGCTGCTTTACCTCGTTCCATCAAACAAAGACCCATTCTATTTACTCTACCTCTTACCTAGTTCAAGAAGTAATAATAGTCCCGCCAGGCAATGGAGAATTGAAGCTGCTTTACTGAGTGAAAGGAAAGAAGAAATAGTCAAAGAAAGGGGAAGTAGTGAAAGAAGGAGAGAATATGCGAGTGAAAGAACTGACTTAAACTTAGTCCTTGCTTTACCGAGTCAAAGAATAGTTAATAGTTCCACCCCAGTTCAATCTGGTTCAGGAAAGAACAGAGAACCAATGAGACCGGATAGGTCAAGGTGAGTGAAGGAGCGAAAGCAACTCGACCAAGAGGGAGAGGAGCGAAAGCAACTCGACCAAGAGGGAGAGGAGCGAAAGCTGTGAGACAAAATAAAGCGAAGGCAATGGAATTGTGAGACCGAGTTTACGAGGCGAACGAGCGAAGGCAACTCGACCAAGAGGGAGAGGTGACGGAATTGTGAGACCGAGTTGTAGAGGCGAATAAGCGAAGCAGCTTGACCGACAGGGAAAGGAGTTCAATCCAATCTGGTGCAGGAGTTTACTGTTCCAGAATCAATAGAATAGGTGAAAGAAGGGAGAGAATGCATCGATAGTCTTGCTCGGCGAGCTACTTACTCCCTCTTCTCGTAACCCACCTATTATTCAGTCAGTCAAAGAAAGAGAACGACAAAGAAGGTCAGGTAATTGAGTAGAGTCAAAGAAAGGAGAAGGTTTGCGGTTGAGTCTTTTCAGTTGAAGGAGAAAGAGCAGCAGTTCTCGAATCAATAGGTTCCCCGCCCGGAGTGAAGGGACAGGTGCAGGAGTGAAAGGAATAGAGACTCAGGCTCAGACAGGAGAAAGAAGAAATAGGTTACAGGTTACATTACATCTGGTTCAGTAGTTCAGGAAATAGAATTGCTTTACCAAGTTCCATCAGGAAAAGAAAGGTGAATGAGTAAGTAGCTGCGAGAAAGATCAGTGTTTGAATAAGAAGGAGCAAACAGACTGATAGTTTACGAGGTTCAGTAGTGATTGAGAATGCATCTTTCTTGTCTTGCTTTTGTCTCCCTTCATTCAAACACCGTAAAGTCTCATGAATAAGGAGTTGAGTCTCCCTTCTCTTTCCCTTCTTTCTTTCTTGAACTGTCAAGTCGTCTTAGTTTCGTCTTTCCTTTCAACACTTTCAGGTTCAGTAGTGATTGAGTTTACCTCGTTCAATCAGTCTCAGTCTCATTCATCTTTCTTGTCTTGCTTGAGTCTTTCTTCTTCTTTCAATTCTCTTGTAAAGCTGCGTCTTCATTTTCTCTCATGTTTTTGTTCCGGTTTCACTATCTCTTTTCTTTCACGAGTGGGTGTTTGTTTGGTCAGGTAATAAAGTCTAAGGTTCTGGTTTTCGGGTCAGTCGCTTCTCTTCCGTTCTTTTTCTTCCTCTTTTCTGACTCTCATCTTTCTTGTACTCTATTCGTTCCTTGAAGGTCCACAACAGGTAACATAAATTAAATGAACAAGTTGCTTTTGTATGAGAGTGAGGGCCGGAGCTCGTATGGATACATTACTTCATTGTTCTATGTTCTATGAGGCCTTGCACTAAGCACATACTCTCCGAGGGTCGCGAAGTGTAAAGATCCGGTCTTTGCCAACCGTCGTAAGAACAACAAAATCGATTGTGTCTTCGACACTATAACTATAGGCGGGACCAGTTGTAGGATGATCGCCGAGTGGCGTTCTGCTCGATTAGGCGAATGCGAGTGAGGGATAAGCTTTACCCGTTCGCTAGGAGGGAAACTCGGGAAGAGTGAAGGCAGAAATAGATGGTTCAAACCCCTTTGGAAACTATTAGTCAAGCGTCCCATATATATTGAGGGACTCCATATCATTCATTATTAAAGCGACAAGGTAACCTTAAATCGATAAACGGGAATGCGTTTCCTAATAATAATGAGCAATGCTGGTAACAGCAAATGGTTACTAACCCCTCATCAAAGAGTATGGCATATCCGACGAGACGGCAAGACGCTTGGACAAGTAACGCGATGAACCGTACCTGTATCTCTAGGCGCTATTCTGTCTTATTATGTATGTGGATCATGTCTTCCTTTTCGGGTTCCAAACCTCCCCCTTCTCTAATAGGGTAAAGTCAAGACCCACGCCTAGGGATATACAAGCGCCATTCTTCAGATGGATTCGCTGTTCAATAGTGATTGTAGCCGGGATAAGCAGGCACGAACTTCTGTATAGCGCCCTAGTTTGTTAGTACAAGTAGCTAAGAGGGCTGGGAAGTACGACTTGCGTCAAACTTGTGAAAGAATACTTGCAGCGCACCTGCTGAACAAGGCTCCTTGAAAGTCTTTCGGGGATTACCAGTTCCGGACCCACCATTGTACTTCTAGGGGAGGGTATAAGATAGCGGAAGGCCACGGCGTGAGTGTTCTGCACAATACGGTCGGGTATGCCACCAGCATAAATGAGGCACACAAGAAAGACTGGCGCGATCTCGATTTAATGCCAGCCTGGAAGTGATTCGCTAAGTCGGGTAGCGGCCGCCTATTGTAGAATCGTCATAACCTGGCTTTACTATCATGTGTGTAAAGATTGACTGTTATAGGCATACTTTCAACCGTTTGGCAAGTCAAGGGACCCTGAAATCCGCTCCTTAGCTATAAGGTTCCAGAGTCATGCAGAACAGACACTAACCGTCCGAACATTACTTGACTATTAATTAATTGGACCTTCAACCTTTCACCTTTCATAGATCTGGGAAAGAAAGGCTGTTTTGGTTTGGGAAGTGACGTTGAGACTGGGCACGTGCGAGAAGTAATAAAGAAAGCAAAGGGAAGAGGAGTTAGAGCAGGGAACAATGGGCATCCCCACCTGGAAAACAAAGAGTAGAGTCAGAAGGACCTGACGCAACTCTACTACCGGCTTTCCTACCAAAAAGCTAACCCAACCGAAGGAAATTACATAAGGTCTCTGGGCTATAAAGAATCTCATTCCTTCCTACCTTTCTTCCCCTGTTTCCGAGATCGATATAGCCCTCTCGAAACCTAGCTGTTAGAGTTGCATTTCCGGGCTAATATTCTACTTAATCCCCGAATGGGTACTTTCACCCTTCTCCCTCCTGCAAGGTATAGAACAACTAAGGTGTGGGCCCTCCTCGCTTGCTTTGGTTCTGCTTCCGTGGTGACCAAGAAGCAAGAGCTTGAGCTCAACCAGCCATTGATAATCACTTTTGTTTGTGGTTCCCAATCGGGAGATTCCGGTCCGGTGTAGGGGACACCTTCTTCATGATCTAGGGGTACAATGTAGCCTGCGCTAAGCAGGGAGAGCTCCTCTTTGGTTCCATCTGTCCACATTCTTCCTTTACAGAGGGGAATTCGGGCTTGATTGTTCTGTGTAGTCGATTCGCTCCCTCTATAAACAGAGTCAATGAGCTCGGGAAGAGAAGTAGAGCCCTCGGTCAACCAAGAGAGGTCCAGCCCTTCCTTCTCATTCATCATTCAATTCGTTGCGTTCTTCTTTCGAGCGGATCCGTCAGCTTACAGCCAACCAACCAATCCTGTTGATCCTGACCTACAAAGGGAATGAGGTAAGAATCAATCAAATGAAAGAGGAAATAGAAAACGGAATTGAGAAGAAAGAACGTCATTCCTATCTTCCGAAGCAGCTTTACCGAGTTGGAGAGGTTCAGTAGTTAGGTTTCATTCATCTTTCGTCTTTCTCCTTTATTAGTGTATTCAGGATCATGAATGTTGAATTAGATTCTTCAATCAATTCATTCATTGACTCGACTCCCTTATTCTTTCACTGTAAAGTCTCATTCTTAGTCTCCCTTCTTTCTTGAACTGTAAACTCTCTTTCTCTCATTAATGTTTCTTCTTTCCTTCCTTAATGCAATAACAGATGGTAATATTGGTTCAGCAGTGAGACCCTACGGGCGAATGAGCGAAGCAGTGAGACCAAGAGGGAGAGGAGTGATGGATCATGAATCTTGCTTTCGGCTTGACTTCCTGTTCAGGTTCCGGTTCAGTAGTTCCATCTGGTTCAGTAGTGATTGATAATTCATCTTTGTTACAGTCGAGGAAAAGAGTGAAATGAAAGACAAAATAGGGTACGGAGCGAAGCAACGAGACCGTAAAATAGCTTGACCTCGTTCAATCAGTCCAGGAGAGGCTACAGCACAGGTAGGTAAGGGCGAAGTCATCATAAGTGGTTGACTGGGTTCAGGCAAATTCATCGTTTTTCGCTCGTCTTTCATGCGTGCCTGTATGATAAGTTATTAGTTCGTCTTATAGAATGGAAGACGGAATGAGATTTGCGTCTTATTGTAGGTCGGTCATCCGTTCAATCTGGAATTCCATCTCTCCTTTGGTTTCTGGTACTGGTTTGATTTGAGTTCCTTTCCTTTGTTCAAATCAATATCTATGTCAGGCTTCCCTTCCCGGTTGTCCTGTCCTGTTCAATCTGTTGTTCTTCTCTGTCCAATCAAATATCCCGGTCGAGCTGGGTTGGCTGGTACATCAATCGGCATATTGCTTGTTTGGTACACATATCTTTCAATGTCAATCAAGTTCTCGAATTCATTCCCCTTGCCTTTTGAGCTGAGCTGAGGAAAAGGTTCATCATTTCTATTTTCTGAGCTTTACAAGCTTTAAGAGAGAATAGGGAGTCAGTAAGGGAAGAGGCTATAAGTAGGCCGTTTGCTATTGCTAGTTGGGCTGCTCGCCTTTATCCGGCTTGGCTTCGCTATCGCTCATGACTTGTATTGTGGTCGGCCTAAAAAGTAGTATTCCTACCATAAAAGAATGCCGATTATCTAGTGTGTTAGTTAAGTTTCGCCAGAAGCAAGCAAGACGAGTTCGCCCCTATCTCTAAAGTTCGTAGACAAGGCTCGTTCCGTACTTGACTTAGGAGCTGGTGTAGTACTCGCCCCTATCTCTAAAGGGGCTTATGCACTCTACTCGCTGTCGTATAAAGGAGCGTTAGAGCGAGCGAGGGAAGCCTTTCAATTTCGGGGCTTCCCCCCTTTTCCCTTATCCCTCACCCTACCCTTTCATTTCTGCTTAAGCTTCCCCGGTTTTGGGGATTAATTGATTGGATACCCGAGAACCATAATCTTTCCTAGGAACTGCTTCTACGACGATAGATAGGGGTCAGGTTTGTTTGGCATCTATGCCCCCTGCCCTCCAAACAGTATGGGAGCCTTTCAGCTCGTACTGCTCACACTCCTAGATCTTCACGGCACCTCCTCCACCATAGCGAGGCCTACTTCCACTTCCAAATTCGCTTTCAACAACACCACGAAAAAAGTCAACTATGGTAGCCCACTGATCTGATCATAGGTTCAATCCAATCCCTTGGCCTCTCGGAAGCGAGAAAAAAGCGAGCAGCAAGCCCTTTACTACCCTTATTATAATAAGAAGGTCAGCTTCATAGCTCCAACCTATACAAGGGGCAAGCCAAACCCTGTTGAAGGAAGGGCTGAATGAATAGCCTTATCTTATTATTAGAGAAAGGGGAGCTTATTATAAGACTAACAAGGTTTGGAACCCTATACTCCCCAACAACAACAACAAGGGTGCTTGCTGGCATCAAAGCCCTTCATTATTATTAGTTAGTAAGAGATGGGGCGGAGGGCGCACAACCCCTGATCTGCTCCTTTCTTTCCTGAGTGTTGTGTTTCCCACTAAGCTCTTCGATCCTGCCTTGCGTGACGGCTTCGCTATCGCTCATGACTGGTATATGGATCTCTTTATTTATGTAGTGGTCGGGGCCTGATAGAAGCTTGTCCCGAAGCGACTAGTTGCTTCCCGAATGCCTCTTTCTTGACTATAGTATGGTCTAGTCTTTCTTTCCAATGCCTCCTTTCCTTTCCTTTCCTTTCTTGCCGCGGAGAGTAAGCAAGCGACCTTGCTTGCATTCTAAGGGGAGCAATTTTTCGAGTCTACGAAGCTTCGTAGTTCTCCCTCCCCCCTTTCTTTGCCTGGCCATGGCATTAGATCCATAATGACTGGCGAGTCGGAACATTACGAATATAACCACTAGCCGTCCTATCGAAGAAAGAGATCATTAAACCAATTTAGCCGAGCGTCGGGGAACCCTCGTTTTTCAGTCTTTGATTTTCTAATAAGCGTCAGGCAATGGAATTGTGAGACCCGTAGGGCGAAGAGGCTGTGGGAATCGCAAGAATGGATCAGTCTTCCATTGAATGGGGTGGGAAAGAAAGGTTCGGAAATGGCCGGATTAGCAGGAGGAAGGGCGGCCCCACCTTGAAACAAAGGTGTACGTAGATAAAGAAAGAGGCTGGTTATGGCTTTTCCAAGATAGGGTTCCCATCTATCTTGACCGGGAAGAGAGGAGAGGCCCTTGCGGAAGCCCTGCCCACCCTTCTCTATTTTGAGGGATCCCTTCTTATATTTAGGATTCCTTCCCGGACTCGTAACAGCCGGCTAGGAACAAGAAGAGGGTCAGTAGTCTCTGCCGTTGCAGGTCCTTCCTTCTCCTTCTGCTGAGACGGCCCTTTTGTTTCGCGGCACGAAATCATGAAGAAGCTGGAATAACTCAGAAAGAAGCTGGAATAACTCAGAGAGTGGCGCCTAGGCGTTGAGAGCGTCTCTTGTCTTTGTAGAGCAAGAGTAGGATCTTGGACTGGCCCCCTTCGCATGACCTATAAAGAAAAATCAGTCCGTGCTACTATAAGGCCTCTAAACTCCTTCCTCAGGACACTGTTTGGCCATGGGGAGGGGGTAGCCCCGACTTCTATAGGTCCTTGGTTCGACCTCCTAATGAGAATTGAGGTCCTTGCGCGGGCGTCTCATCCCGAAGACTTGCTTGCTCTGTATGGAGTGCCCCGTGGTTCCTCGAGTGCCAGCCGCGGAGAGGAATGCCATCAACTAGGGCGCTATTGGCCACTAACCACTTGCTCGCCGGCCGCTCGGGCTCCGCGTTTCAAGTTCGTTATCCTAACCGTCTCCTCTGCTCCACCGGGAGCCTGGCCCCTTCTTCGATCTTATCTCGAGCTTTGCTCCTCGGCTCCCTACAGCTCCAGCCGCTGGCTGTAATAGCTTGCTTCTCGGGTGGCTCGCACCGCGGGTGGTTGGTTGGTGCGGCTGAGCCAGAGTGGGCTCAGCAGTCGGCCTATGTTTCCGGGCGCACGCGTAAAGGCATGATTAGTTCCACAAATCTCACTGCACTGACCATAGTAAACTCCTTCTCGTTGTACCAAAATGGAGATCTGATTTAAACGACCAGGTACAGCATCACATTTGACACCTGAGGAAGGTACAGCCCAACTATGAGGTACATCAGCAGGTGTTACAATAATACGTAGATGAGTTTTGGCTGGTAGAACCACTCTATTGTCCACTTCTAATAAACGTGATTGACCCAATTCTAGATCATCTTCTGGAATCGTATAACTGTCAAAAGTGAGTGACTCTTCATCGGAACTGTTATAGTCAGAATACTCATAAGTCCGATACCATTGATGTCCAATAGCTTTGATAGTCATGGCTGGATCTACTACTACCTCGTCCATTGAGTATAAGAGAGCAAAGGATGGTATAGCAATGAACATCGGAATGATACTAGGAAAAATGGTCCAAAGAATCTCGATAGTAGTTCCATGAACAATCCTTTGCGGTATTTGATTTTGTTTATAGTGGAAATGCCATAAAGCGCGAACCAAGATCCGTGATACGAAAACAAAAAGAAGAATGAGGAAGAAAAAGATATCGTGATGTAAGTCTATTATTCCTTGCATCATAGGTGTTGCTGCGTCTTGAGATCCTAATTGCCATGGTTCCGCTGCATCACAAGGAGCAATTGTGAGGAATAGCCATTTGAGAACAATCATTTTGTTTGGTTTATTCTTTGACTGCTCCGCTCCCCCACCCACAAAAAAAAGAGAGACTTGTTCTTGCTCTCCCAATTCAGGAAGACAGAAATCGCCGGTTGGCTTGGTCCAACCAAGAAAGGCATGGGAGTGGGCATTGGCCGAGTTAAGTAAAGACTGGCTACCTACCTAGTTATTTACATACAACCACCCTCAACACTTTATATATATCTTTCGCCTCGGTAATTACCTAACGAGAGAGAGCCGATGCCAAAGTCGCCCTTTACGCGAGGGAACGCCAGACAGACTGACCTCTGCTAACTACGTTTGATATATACATACTCTAAGCGTCAGAGAGGAGAGACAGACTATACTGACGGTATAGTGCCCCCACCAGAGAAGGCTGCTTCATGCTAGGCGTCCGTCCGGACCTACTACGCCCGAGCCGCATTTCCGGTACAGACGCTATATCCACTAAGGCGGAATCCCACTTCATCCTACGAACTATACCTGATGAGATAAAGGCATTCTAGAACAATTCGACGACTTGAAGAAAGCAAGAAAACGATAGCGATCGGTTTGGCACGGGGGGAATGTTGAAAACAATCTGATTGGAAGCGGCTTAAGAGTGAGGGCAATCGTCATAGTCAGCCAGCGAGCAATCCCAAGAAAGCCAGCTACCTAGCCTTTACCCATCGATAGCTTAAACTGAGGAATAAGAATAGGAAAAACAAACAAACAAACCTCCCCCTATTTCAATGTTATTATTCTGTCTCTTTCTTATGTCCGGTATCAAAGCCACTCGAAGTCGAATGCCTCACCCGCACCTACTTCGTCGCACCAACTCCCTCAAACACAAGGGAGCGGGCACTGCTCTCAGCCTGTCGTAACAACAAAACGAAACTACATACCGGCCGGAAGATCATTCATTACCTTATTCCTAGAACAGAATATAGACATTGGTACAACAGGGGGTTCGAGAGACCTCGAGCGACACATCGTAATTTATGCTAACCTCAGCGTACCATCGGAGAGACTTTAGCCACTAACCCCTGGATGGAAGGGAAGAATGAGGCGATCAAGAAAGTACTCCCCCTAAACAGGAGAAAATGTCCGAAGAAGACCTTTGAATTACAAACAAAGCGAAGGCCCTACTTTGCCCTATAAAGAATGAAGGCCCGTACGACACCCGACGTTAACACTCCCAAATCAGGAAATGCTAACCACAGTTTCCATGGTAACGGGAATACGCCAGACAGACGGCTCAAGCATACAAAGAGAGTGGGCGCTTCCATCGCTTAGATTTAGGGTGATATGATAGGGCGCACCACAGACAGATACGAAAAATGACTGCTCAATCGAGAGGTCAAAGACAGAGACATAGTACCAGTTCCATCTCTAATCTTTGAGCGGGGTTTTTTCCACATAATAGCGTCAACCAAAGACCGGCTTAGCAGACACTGGAGAGAAATCCCTCTCACTTCGTCGCTCCAAAATCTTTTGGCAAACTACACGAAAGGAATTCCAATAAGAAAAAAAGTGTGAAATGAGAGACTTTAGATATAGTTAGTTATAGTACACTGAAACTATGTATTATGGTAAGGCCAAGAATCGCATAGTCGCAAAGCTTCGTCGTGCCATACACCCTCTCAGCAGCTATCCACACAAGCATATGATGTGTCAGTGTGAATGAATAGAGGCCAAGAACGAGAAAATCCGAGCCGAGGGGTTGACCCTTCGTGAACGTTACAACCGATGACCTCCTTGATTTATTAGAAACTCTATTGTAATTGAAAGACTAAAGAATAAGTATGTATGAACGTCCAGGAAGTTGCAAAGGGATTCCCGAACAACCCTGCAATCATACAGGACGTCAGAATAACAGGTAAGGAATCGGTCGCTGCCTTGAAAGAAAAAGAAAAGAATGAGATCTTGATTCGAAAGTACTGCAACGATTGAGTCTGGTTATAGATAGGTCAAAATCAAACAAACTATACCTTGCCAAAACAAACCGTCATGGCCCAATCATGTATAGTATAGGCCGTAGCAAGCAGGGCCTGATACAAGGGTGAGCCAGCCAATAGGAGGGAATAACCTTTTCTTCCCAGCTTCGCTCATTCACCTATCGGTAAAGCAATTCCACTGAACCTCTCCAACTCGGTAAAGCAATTCCACTGAACCTCTTCTTTATGGTTGAACAATTCCACTGAACCTCTACAACTCGGTCTTACAATTCCATTGCCTGAACCCATTTATTCAGTCTCCTTCACTTATTGGTCTCACTCTCCGGCTCTAAACTGCTTGGTTCTTGATCCTGAACTGCTCTTTCTCCTATTTCTTCTTTCACCTATTCTGTAACCTCTGTCTCGAATCTTTTCTTTCCTCTCCCTTCTTTAACTGTAATGTAAACAAAGAAAATGAAAGAGACCTCAAACCTTTTCCTGGGAGAAGAAAATGAAAGATGCATTCTCCTCTCTATTCCCTTCCCTTATTTATTGAGGTAAATAGAATAGAATAGGTGTTTGTCGGTCTCTTCTCTTTCATTTGATTCTGCTTGAAAGACTCAACAAATTCAATCAAGATTTGCTCCTTCCCCTATTGATTGATTCTTTCTCCTTCACTCAATCACCTATCTTCACCTATTTATTCTTTCAATGAATTAGCTACTGAACCTGTCCCTTTTTATTACCTGACCCTATTATTCATTCAGAATCAAATTCAATCAAGAGTAAATGAAAGCGAAAACAATTCTATTGCTCCATTGCCTGAACCTTTACTGGAGAGTAAAGAAAAGAGAATTTCAAGACTCAAGAGTTGTAGAACTGAACTCCGGCCGGAACCTATGGATTCTTTCTCCTTCTCCTCCTATTTCTTTCTGAATGAGACTGTAACGAGCTTTTATTCTTATTTAATTGATGCCTCTGTCTATGTTTTGGGTCATTGACGAGGTAATTCAATTGGAAGGAAAGAGACCTCACTCCTCTCCTTTACAGTCGAGCCGCTTTCGCTCCGTAACCTATCCCACTAATAGCCTGACGAGTGAAAGAAGGGAGAGGAAAGACTCAACAAGATGCATTCTCCGACGATATTCCCTATTTTGTCTTTCATTTCTTGCCTTTCTCAAGGTAAATAGGTGTTTGATTGAACTCGGTCTGTTTGCTCCGGAACCGATATGACCTGACCTTCACTTTACAGTAAAGAAAAGAGAATTGAAAGACTCAAGCAAGACAAGAGAAAGTCAAGAAAGAGAGATGAACCTGCGAACCTATATATATTACCATCTGTTCTTCTTCCTTATTCGAAGTGATTGTTCACCTCTCCCTATTGATTCTTGAACTCGGTAACTAAATAGGCTGAGATTACCTATGGGTCTCAGAATTCCATTGCCTGATCTTTCTCTTCTCTTTCTGCTTATTCATCAAGTGTTTCAATCCTCAACTCTCGATTCATGAGACAGAACAGGACTATTACTGATTCACCTGAACCGATATTACCATCACTACTGAACCTCCACCTTCTTGTCTTGCTTTCACTCAATCACCTATTTCTTCTTGAACTCTTTCCTTGAACTCGGTAAAGCTATTTTCCTCTCCTTTCTCAACTATTAGTAATTAGTAAAGCGCGGGAGCCCTACAACTAGCATAGCAGCCTTCGGTCGTAAAAAGGCTCTAAAGCCCCTACTCCTAAGTTGGAGCAACAAGCAAGGGATTGAGCGCGTCTTCTATGAGAGAACAAAGCATGTCGAAGTCGCCTTATGTCATTTTCTCGGGTAAAAGGTGATTGCGGAAATCATCAGAAGAGCAACCATGAGAAGTGAAGATCAATTGCCGATCTCTTCACGAAAGGATTGGTTTGGTAAAGGCCCTCCTTTTTCTTTTTCTTCTCACTCGCAAACAGGGAATGATCTCGATCCATTCATTCTCCATCCTGTTTTCCGGGTAAGATGTGGAAGTGATTGTTTGATTCTTCCAATTTTCTAATAAGAAGAGACATCGAATTTCTGGGTCTGACTTTATCCCTTCTTTTCTTATTAAGGTTAGGGAGCTTTTCGTCTAGGATGTATTAAGAATCTTGAAATAGATTATATCAAGTCAATAGAATGTTGCATTCTTTTGCTTCACAACTTTGAGTTCTAGATTTCGATAGGGACAACCACATCAGTTCGAAAGAGCTGGGGGTAGCGTGGAGGGAAGTTGTTCGAAATAGAAAGGAGGTCATGATCGTAAGCGAATGTGGTCCCCACTTTTGAGTGTCCTGCGTAAGGTCTTCCCAATCCGAGTCGATTAGTAAAAGATCCAGTCTGCATCGGATTTCCATTTCCTTCCCTTTCCTCATGTTAGACCAAGTGAAAGGAGCGCCATAGAGTGGTAGGTCAACCAAATCAGAATCAGCAACGGGATCCGCTTCAAGACCTCTTCTCTTTCGGCCTGTAAAGTCAGAACCCCTTTCTGGATTGGATAAAGCATGAATTTGACTTTCCCCTAATGCACCAAGCGAGGTAGGTTGGAAAGGGTATGGATGAATCTGAGCTCATTCTATAGGTCTTGCTTGTGAGAAAAGCTGGAGCATAGACTGATGTAGCCATCCATTCCAAGTAGTGGTCTAGGGACAATCAATCCGTAGTGCCGGGAATGACGTAATGATTTCAGCAAGAGCAGCCGGATGAGCCTTCACGTCCGGTTCGGAGGGCGGGGCCGACCCTACTATTTATTATCATTATGCCTTTTCTCAATCTGACTTGGTTTCACTCTATTTGTGACCTTACCTTTTCTTCCCCCTTTTTCATTTCGCCGTTGAAGCTATCCCCTTGTCTTTTCCGTGATGTCAGGAGCTACACTTCTTGCGATCTTTCTTTTCTCATTTTCTGTTTGCATTCGTCTGTAATTGGGGTTCCCGGGCTGTTGAGAGTTCCAATTTGAGCATTATTATCTGGAATCTTCCGATATTCTAAATTAGCATGAGTTTCATCCAAATTCACCTGGAAAGATGGGCGGGAAAGCTGCCTACCTGCGAAAGCCGAATAGATCCGATTGTCAGGCTCCCTATTCAAATCAGCATTCTCCATCCTCCAAGGTTGAACACAACTCCGTATGGGCTTGAGGCTGGTGCTCACGCAGAGCTTCTAGAACAGTCTCTACGTCAGATACTCCTCCCAGGTCTTGCTATAAACCAAGACCCCTACCAACGTGTGCTTTTTTTCTTCTCCTATTTTTGGACTATAGTCACATCCTCGGTAAAGAGTTCTATGATCTCGGCTAATTTCCAGTCAGTAGTGAAAGATTCAGTATTCAATCTATCCCCTTCTGGAGTTCAGGACTGATTAAGCTCTTCCTTAATTAAACTTCAGCCCTCTTTAAGCTCTATTCTAGGGAGGGAATGCTTGGTCTAGTAACAAGTCGCGATAAGCTGTCGCAATCAGGCAATTCGTTAAAAGAGATATCTGATCGATGATCCGTCTTTTAATCCTGACTCTTTTCCTCTTTCTGATCTGTATTGCCTTTCAGTCTGTCTTTTAATACTGAATCTTTCTTTTCCTCTTTTCTTCTTTCTGATCTGTATTGCCTTGAAGAAAGACAAAGAGATATTTGACTGATCACCCCCTATTAAGAACTTTGTGTCCTATCAAGCTTCCTGACTTTCAAGCTCAGCGATAAGATACCCTCCTGAAAGAAGCCCTCAATCATCCTCAGTGGAAGCAAGCTATGATAGAGGAAATGGAGGCTCTAAAGAAAGAAGAACGACACTTGGGAACTGATCACCTTACCAAGAGGCAAACAAACGTACGGTTGGCTGTGGGCATATACCCTGAAACACAAAGCTGATGGCTCTATCGAGAGGGCTCGTCTTGTGGCGAAAGGTTTCACACAAACCTATGGCATCGATTATCTCGAGACGTTTTCTCCTGCAAACTCACAAAAATTCCATACGAGGCATTCTGTCAGTTGCAGCTAACGGATCTTGCTTGGTCACTGCATCAGCTCGATGTAAAAAAGGCCTTTCCTCATGGAGACCTACACACACGAGTTTCTATTCGTCTTCCACCAGGGTTTCGAGCTCAGGGGGAGGAAGGGAAAGTTTGAAGGTGAAAAAAGGCGAGGGTCTCATATATCTCCTCGGCTCCTCGGGCTTGGTTCGAGATATGAAGGTTATGACGAAGATGGGTTTCCAGAGAAGGAATGCTGATCATTACGTGTGAATAAAAAGGAAACAAGAGGAAACTACTCTTCTCCTAGTGTACTCAGTTTAGAACTATTCTTTCACAAGTTAGTCTATTATATATATTAGTCAGAAAGAAAGGCAGCTAGTAAGCAAGTCGAGTAAGAAAGACAGCTATTATTATATTAAGTCGAGCGAGCGCTAATACTACTAATCAAAGGAAAAGCTAAAGTCAGAATGAGCATAGAGATGATAGGCGCTTATCCATGAGCTCGGTAGTCTTCCTTAAAACCGCTGCTACCTATTCTTGAACGGAAAGCGGTATGCTTGCGAAGACCATTTCTGGTCGAGACGTGTTAATTCAATCCCGTGAAACAAAGTCTCGTTCATTCTGTGAATAAATAGAGACAGACTACTCCTACGGTTTCGAACGTCACTTCGGGATCAACCTCAATGAATTATGGCGTAACGGGCTTGGTATAGATCTGTAGCCCGCTCTGGGTCTTTAACCGAAACTGGGACTAGGCATGGAAAAGCTCGATCAACGTCCTCCTCTCCCTCTCGGTCGAGTTGCTTCGCTCATGAACCTGTCCTTTACAGTCGAGCTCCGGAACAGGAATGAAAGAAGGAATCAGGCAGGAAGTCAAGACGATCGATTCCATTCTCCGTAACCTATTGTTCACCTAATAAACGGAATGATGCTAATTCCTCTCCTTTACTGTCGGGCTGCTTGGCCCCTTTTCCTATATTTCTTCTTTGCACGGTAAACTAAGACTCTTTATGAATGAGACAGATTTCCCTCGGGTTGAACAACTATTCTTGATCTGATCCTTTCTTTAACTCTTTTACTCAGCAGCTGAGGATTGCCTCTCCCTGATTGAACTGACTCTCTCTCCTGAACCGTAACCAACAAGGAAAGCCGAAACCTTAAACCTTTGACGATATGACCTATTTATTCCTTCAAAGACAGTAAACAAAGACTGAACTAAAGAAGAATCAGTCCTTTACAGTTCAAGAATCAATTAGCTGCTCCGCTTTGAAAGACTGCCCCTCTACTCTATTCCCTTGCCTGATTGAAGGAGGTAAAAGTGGCTCTTTCCTTTCCCTCTTCTCGTACTTTGCTGGCTCCTTAACTACTGTACTGAACGAACCTGATTTCACTCTAAAGCAGCTGAGCTCCGTAACCTGTATTCCTTGAACTTGACAGTCGAGCTACTTACTCCTATTTCTTCTTGATCCTT
>ERZ1106961.409-NODE-409-length-17870-cov-3.950042_pt1 | contig 17870 bp, 10 predicted proteins | sample MGYA00403680_ERZ1106961 | MGnify/ENA primary metagenome ERZ1106961 (study PRJEB35170, sample SAMEA104062419) | human gut metagenome | biome: human gut; feature: human-associated habitat; material: faeces | place: Denmark | collected 2012-06-08 ... | reverse complement strand
TCTTTTCTTTCCTGTAAAGGTTCTGAAAGTGAAGGAGTTTACCTAGTTCAATCAGTCAAAGGTTTGAGGTTGAGCCAATCAATTCTCTTTTCTTTACTCGACAGTAAAGGGAAGGAGTTCACAGACCTAGAGAAAGAAGGGAATACTGCTTCAGGGGCAAAGCCGTGAGACCGAGAGGGGTGACCGATCTGGTCAAAATAGGTTAACAAAAAAAGGTGTGTCCGGTCTAGTGTAGCTAATGTGACTTTCTCGATCTATAGTTCCTCTTTCTTCTCCTATTGAGTATGGTTCTATTGAGCGTGATACCCGCCCTCTACAAATAGAAAGTAGTTTTTGAAAAGGTCTTTAAACGACTCTTCGTTAGGCTCTACCGACGCACAAGCGCTAAGCGATAATAAGACCTTACTAGGGTCAAAAGGATAGCGGCAGATTTGTTCAGTTTTTCGACTAAGACTTAGCCGGGATCTCCCGTTGGTTAGTATTAGTAGTATTTTGATTCGTCAGACTTGTGTGGCTAGGTCGGGCGTGACCCCTTTCTCAGAGGCTGCAATAGATAGCTTTTGTGGCACCCTTTCGCGCTCTCGCGTGGTAGACTCAATAGTAGGATAGCTTTGGGATGGATGGCTTTAGTTCTTTTGTCAACTGCTCACTAGGATTGAGGATCAATTCTTTAATAAAACAGGTTGATCTGTTCCCTCTCCCTATGGAACAATACTGGACAGAGGATCTCCCGAAACAAGAAGTCAGACAGGACTTTATCGAATTCACTTCTGGAAAGAATGTACATGACTGGACTGCCCCAAAAGGGGGGTCATAGGCTGCTCCGGTTTCACCCCTCTCTCTTCATCCGACTCAAGCGTAATCCAAAAGCGTAAGTCGTCTTCTTCGTCTAAGGCATTCTACTTTGTAGGAGCTTCCCTACTTCCTAGGGTTGGAGATGTAATCCATTCCGCTACCTGTATCGCATCACTTCTTTTGTAAAGCCCCCCTTCCTTGGGCTAGTTATCCCCAACACCTCTGCTTGCCAACTACCTCCGCTTTATGTATGACCGGGGCACCCACCTATGGTATGGAAAAAAGTATCCTATGTATGTGTCAAACTATTCTAGTCAAGCCTAGCCAGTCTCTTCTCTCTCCCCAGTGACGATCTGGTTCTGCATCTTTTGTTTACACCTTTCCCAGCGAACCAGTGAATATCCGCCCGCTGGTGGAGCACATGCCGGCATACGCGCTATCCATTACAGAGCCCCTACGCACGCTATCGCTGAAAGCATTGGGTTCGGTATCTCAAGTCATTCCCGGTTCAATCCCTATTCCTCTTTCTCTAGCAATTCCCGTTCGGTATCTTTGTATGTATCAATGGGTGAATCAGCACATCTACGATCTGCATCCCTCTTTCCATCTCCAAGAGCAGAAAGAGCCTTTCCTTTCCCTCCAACGAAAGAAAACCAAGAAGATCTCCTTGTTCCCCTCGACACCCCCTTCCCCCCTACTCTGCCTGACTTTAGTTTGTGTGCCCGAGATAGAGAGAAAGAGCATAGAGAATCAGACCTACCTTTTGCCAGTGTTCGAACATGAAGCGTTGCACTCCTCACATGTACACGTAAGGAGCCCATTAGAAAGATTAGCAGCAAAAGAGTTAGCCTTTATTTAATTTAAGTGGTCGTTAGTCGGTCCATATAAATAGACATTATTCTAGTCCATAGAAGGGGATATCGTCAGCCTTTCTTTCTTCCATTGCTTATACCGAGGTTCGATCCAACGAAATAGCTCGATCTTGCCCGCTTCCGGACCTTTCGAACCATTGCTTCCAAACACCATCTTCCAAACCCCCGTTTACCCCTGCAAAAGCTTAGGGCCTTGGGTCGTGCTGGTGCTGGTCTTTCTTTCATAAGAGGGCATTCTTGGTTCGGGCTTTAGTCATTCCCGAAGATCCCAGGTATCAAGCATAATATAGCATTACCTACTTTTCTCGAGCCTGATACCCCCATTGAGTCAAGTATTGGGCCAAGCTGCCGTACTCCACTTCCAACCCGCCTAATACTCCAGTGGTGCTAGTCACAAAGCCTATCAAGATCAAGAGCATGAATCTCAGGACAAGATCATTCATTATATATCACACTTCTTGATTCGTACACAAATAAACCCAACGTATCGCACCCGCCGGCCGTACTACCCTTAACCTTTCCAGGTCGCTTCCTACCCGTATTTGTCAAGAGCATTTCCAAGTCTTATTCTATCTCTCTATTGATTGGTTAAACCTCAGAATACCTTGAACTCAGAAACCTACTCCCCTTTTGTTTGCCTGCTCATCGTTGGTTAACCACTGGTATTAGTGAGTAGACTTATAGCCTGAAATTAAGTAGAGGAGAGAGTCTTCGATAGCTCTTTTGCACCATTCGTTGGTCCTTCAGAACCAAAGGAAGCTTTTGGCATTAGGCTGTACGGCGCTGTAATAGGACCGGCCTTCCACTATGTCTGCGGAAACCAGTCTGGCTCTCCTGCGCAATTCTCTATTTCTGTGGGAAAAAGGGCTTTATTCCGTCTTCGAGTTCGGCATAGCGGTCAGGCTTTCTTTTGGCCATGAGTCTGCAACTACGATCGTTGAAAGTTTCTTCCCCCGGCGCGCATACGCATGATAAGTCAAGCTCTGGTTCTGGCATTCCCGTGGAGAACAGGAAAGCGTGTGAAGTAGGCGTCTCGTCCAAATCAAAATAGTCGTAGCCAGATGAGGTTGTTTTTTCACTTCCTTGATCTCTGTCCAGCCATTCACTCATTCCTCCCGAGAGGGAAAATCATCAAGCAGTAAGTAAACGCGTATGGTTCAAGACCACTCCTTCCTTCCTCTCCCGCATGTCCCGCTTTGATCGCTATTCTTCTTCTATATAAAAGAGGGTTGTCAGAAGTTTTGTAGTTGCTGCGAACCCTTCTCTAAATCATGGGCTAGGATCTCCTTATTCTGGGGTAGGCTGCCCAACCATATGCTTATAAAGTACGAACTCAACTTGTCGGATCTCTTTTCTTTGAGCAGTAGCATTTCTGGTATTTCGTTGATTATCCAACTCTTTCCGCTCTTTGAGGAAGTATCTCTGCAGAATCTGCTTTAATGCCTTTAAACTAGACTTCGTCACTTTTGGGTCTATGACGGGACAATGCCCCGCGCTTGCTTTGATCGCAATTCTTTTATATCAAACCGGGTAGAGAAGGACATCCTCGAATGGGTTCACCAGGATCACTGGCAGTTCACCTGCCCCGCTTGCACCCGTTCTTTTTCTTTTTTCAATCTACCACTGAGCACCTCTTTTTCACTACCGTTGGTGGTTAAGGCTCTCGTCTCTTCTATTTCTATTATTTCTATATAGTAACGGATTTCTCTGGGCAATCTTCTATGTCTTTGACAAAAACAAAACATGTATATCCAGTCGACCCTCTTTTGATAAGGGAGAAAGATCATGGGCGAGCGTGTAAAAAAAGCCTTGCTCTTCTAGTGCTTCCAGCTCAATCAGCCATATACGCGTGCGTTCATTCTGAAACTGAACTTAAAGGACGGCCTCGTCGCACTCTTACCAGTAGGAGAGGTCCCTCGGTCAATAACACGCTGGTCAGGAAGTCCCCTGAAGAAGCCTTTTGTTTGTTGTTTGCTAGGGGACGAGAAGTGGAATACGTGATCTTTCTTATTCCTGGGGATAAATAAGGGTTGGACCCGGTAAGACTTTCTTGCCCGAAAGCGAGAACCCATCCCGGTAAGGTTAATAGTTTGATTCCTTACGATATGAATGATCTTGTTCCCTATATTAAATAGACCAATATCGCCTGCATGTCACCCAAGGCCTAGTGAAGGTGGTTTGAGCTCATTTTGTCTATCTTCCTAATTTTCCGGAGAAGTAATAAATAGAGTGAAATAGTGAAGAGTTGCTCTGTAGCTCTTGCTTGGATAGAGACGAGGATGTGGGTGAAGTGAGCCGAAGAGAGGAAGAAGAGAGAGCGAAGACTTGCTCTTGCTATTGCAAGTTTTTGTTTAGCAGCTAGCCGGTTAGGAGTGCAACGTTAGGAGCGCAGCGAATTTGCTAGTCTAGACCTCTATGCCTTATTACTAGTGTATTGGTGCTTATGAGGGCTTGTGGCTGTGGTAATTCCAATTTCGTTTGCTAAGCGATAGCCCACCCACCTACAAGTAGGTTCAATAAGGAAGAAACTTGAATCACTATCTCAGAGAAAGAAAGAAGATTGACTGGCCTGGTGTCAGGTAAGGAAGAACGCCGCTGCGGCATTGGAAGGTAGTGCCTCTTCTATTGACTATAGAGTAGCAGAGCTTTAAAGCAGCGTAAACGACCATGGAAATATAGATTGATGATGCTAACTCCCCTTTCTTTAAATAGTTAGATCGGGCCTGGCGAACTACCATTGATGGATTGAGGCTGGCATACGGTCGGTACCATTTAACGATCGATTTCGTCCGGATAGAAAAGAAAAAAGAAGTAAACAAAAACCTTTCCAGGTCCTGTAATGGTTTCGCTTTTGTTCGCTTACCCATGCTTTTCTCGTGCACGCCCGTAACATGAACATTACACATGCATGCAATTCTACAGTCTGACTTTCTTCTTCCTACGGGAATTAGATAACTGCTTGCGGGCATTCAACCGCTACTTCCTCACTTGATTTCCTCTGTATCTTCTCTTGTATGGGGATAAAGGCTATTGGGATAGATTCCCCGGATCTTTCTAAGGATCTTCTAAAGACGATAGACTGGTTTCCAGAGCTAACTAAACTCGACTATAAAGATTTTAGCATCAATAGCTTGAAACTAAGCATTCTTACCTGAAGAATTCTTGTCTATCTTCCCTGTCTTGAAACTGACAGGCCTGGAAGAGAAGAATGAGGGTTTTTTCTAACTATCTAATTACCCGGGAACCTCAACTTAGCCGACTAGAGCTTAAACCGCTTCCAGTTAATCTTTAATAGTTGCATTAAATCCCAGGGAAAAAGCCGAGGCTAAACTCTTTTCTCTTTAAGGAGTTACGTGAAAGAAAAGGGAAAAGGTCCTTGTCCCCCAGTTTCTTAGTTCTTTCCTGAATCTCGCCTTGTGAAAGGGGAAGGAACTGATAGGGCTAAGGGATTGACGCACATTTTTGATTGCTTTTATGAGTTCAGCTTGTACGAAAGAAAGAGAAATTGACTGCCTAGGTTTATTCAGAGAGTTAATTAATGGGTTCCTTTGATTCCGGATCTGTGTGAGATCTTCTTTCCCGGGAGGAAAAAACTCTTTGAATAAGTTTGACTTATTCTTGGTTTAAGGCAGTTAATTCTTTCTTTGACCATACATCTGGAAAGAGAGTATTTAGATAATAAGGTCTTAAACAGTTTGTCCTTGTATTTTCTTTATTAGATTACGGGACTAGGCAAGTCCGCCCAGGAAGCAACCGATGATGAAATCCAATAGTTCAGTCAAAAGCATCGGAAAGAAGTATTACATCCAATACCAGTGAAATATGCTTCTTCTAATATCTGCCTTCAAACCAGCTATTGAAAGATAGCCTGTGACTCATATGATATAAGAATGGGAAAGGTGCAAAAAAGGGCATTCTAAGGGGGGAGACAATGTACCACTTTTTCAACCTATAATCAACGCCTATTTTTCTCAGTCTTTTCAATCCCGGAATTCAATCCTTTCTAAGTAGGCTTAGATCTTAGATTTAGTTAGCAGGCGATCTCCTAATGATTCTGACTGAGATTGAAGATCGATAAGATAGAGCGGGATGAGCTCATTACTATATATCCTGACTATTTCATCCCGGGAAAGAAGATCAGGCGGAGGTTACGAGAGAAAGCATCTAATTAGACTGCAACTGATGACGAAAGAGAAATAGTCAGTTCCCCGATCTGGGCTTAGGCAGAGAAGGCTAAGTATAGAGTCTAGATATTGAATTAGGATAGCACGATCTGAGATAGAGTTGATAGAGTTGAAAGCACGAACTCGTGACGCTTTAGTGACTAATACCGGTTACTCCTCATTATAGTCATTATAGGAATAGGAGTCAAGTCTCGGGAGGTCATTCATGTATTTCTTGAAAGCACTGGATCAGTTTATTCTGTCTTGGACGGACTTTCTCTTTTGACTTCGTCATTTCCCAGTTCTCGCTTACCACTTATTATCTGAAGATGAAAATCGTAGAGGTGATTCCACTTTACCTGGGGCATAGTCTCTTTCCTGGTCCTGATTTTGAGAAAAAAGGAGAGTTTCAAGTCCATTTTCACTGATTTTTCACAGATATTTGGTTAGTTATTGTTGATGGTCCAATTGGGGTTCAGACTCTATATTTTCAATGACAGATATCCTCTTGGGATGCAAGCTAGTCAGAAAGTCAGAAATCCCCGCCTTAGGCCTAGGAGTAGAAGCTAAGACCAATCCGAGGCAATGCCAGATAAGAAAGAGATTCTCAGCCTAATTTAATCTATTCCCGCACGCACCATCCATTGATTCAATTACTTATCGGTTAACTTCTCTATAGGTTCTTCAAGACATTGACGGATTCGTCAGACTTGAGCTCAATGCTTTGCAGTCTTGAGTATGCTTCCAGGATAGACTGAGTTCCGGAAAGAAGATTATCTCAACCAACTCCCGCATATTATTATTATTATGATCATGCCCTATACCGCGGTCTTGACTTCGGGCTTCCCCACTGAACTTTTCAAAGAAGAATTAGTGCTTTAGGATTCAATCTTAAATCAAGTTAGAAGTCAGTAGTTAACTCTTCCTAGCCTGCCCCACCCAGGTCACTGGATTCCCTTTCGATAAGAGGGCAGAGTACAGGAAAGAAAAGAAAGAAAACTGGAAAAAAGCATCAAAAAGCATATAATTAGACAGAATGAACTTCCTACACCTCTTTAATAATTTAATAAGTCTCTCAATAGTTCTTCCTTCAAAACCATATGTCGAAAAGAGTTTCACCTCATAATTCTAAGTGGCGAAAATAGCTCTTATAGAGATAGAAGAGAGAGGCTAGCTTTTTTCTTTCTCTTTTTCACTAAATATCCCTGACATCGGAAACAAAGGATTTCAATTACATAAGTTAGATGAAAAGATTGAAAGTGGGATTGATGGATTGAGACTTTCATTTCTATATTGAGAATGCGACCAAGATCACTAATCAAGCAGTAGCATCCCGACCAGGATCAACCCGGGAGAAGTCACTAAATCTTTTTTAGCGCCTGAATCTTATAAAGGACAAAAATCAGTCGTACAGCTTTCGGTGACAGATCGTAAATTCAGACTGAGAACTTAGTTATGACCGGAGATTGAGTTGACTTTGAGCGAGAATGAGAAAGGCCTTAGTCAGAAGTATAGGCCTTAAATGACCTAGTTCCCAACAGGCTAGCTGGTAAAAGTAGACTGCTAATCCACATGCCTACAGGTCTACTGGCTAGTAGGTATACAGCCGATAGTTCTATTTAGAGTGAGATGTCCTTCCAGATTGATCAGAGCCCAAGCATTGAGTGAAGGAGAAAGAGCTTCCTCTAGGTAAATAAGTCCAAGAATTGGGACCTTCCGGCAAAATATCCCCGTAAGAAAGTCTGTAGTATTTTGATACCAGGCCCTTACTGAAGCAAGTCAAGTCTTGAAGTATAAGACCAATTAAAGTCTCCAGGGGAAAGTCTATTACTGAGTCAATGCCGTTGAATCAACTACATTAGCAGGAGATCTCGCTATCGAGCTTTGCTCCGGATCTACTTACGTGGGAAGTTACCGAAGAAATAACATGGAAAGCTTCCCGAAATTCGGAGTTAGATATATAGTTTGATCTCAGACCAGAGAAAGCGGGAAAATAGTTCAACTCTAGTCCCTGACGAGGGCGTAGACCCGTAAATGCATATATTCTGGGGGATTAATCTTTCTCTTTTTACACCGCATATGAAATTCCTAAAGCCGGAGTTTGATTGTTCTAGTTAATTGGCTGAGCTTATTGATATTGTCTTAGACGAAGTGCTGTTATTGAGGCAAGAGCTCTTCTTTCGTTCATGACCAATATGCTCAAAAGGCCCTATGATTCAATTACTACTCCCTCTGGAGACTGAAATACTCGAAGAAATTTCAAAGGAGAAAAAGCCTCGGGCGGCCCTCATCCCTTCCTGGAGTTCATTCTAGCGCAGTCTTTCTTATCTCATTCCCTCCGCCAGTAATGTAATGGCATTCGTGTGCCAAAGTCGCTTCAGAGCTTGTTGAGGATAAAGTGAGAATCATTCTATTTTCTTTCATAGAATCCCGACAGGTGAATTAGAAAGAAGAAAGCATGGAGTTTGATTTGTGTGCATTAAAGTCCTTAGGCGCCTAAGATAACTGAAAGTCAAACAAAGCATGAGTTGGGGGCAAAAAAGCAAAATCAAGAGCTCAATCTAAAGGACAAGCTTAACGAATAAGAGAAAGAAAGTTTATACTTTATCCCCTCCTTCATCAGATCTTGTAGAGACAGCAAGGACAGGGGGCGATCTCTATAGTCTTTCACCTACGTTTTTCACTTATTTGACTTTGAGGTTATTCCCCTCACATGATAACCTTCAAGGTACTTTCCGGGCCCGGCCAATATGAGAATTTTTTCTATTTCTTTAGATTCACCCTAAATCAGACTGAAGAAAGAAAATAGAATCGAGTTGGTTTCAAGATCAAATAAAAAAAGATTGGTTTGGATTCCTTTCTTTGCTGTCTTGAGGAAGATGGACTTCACAGACTAGAAAGAAAGTCAGTGTGAGGCGTTGCAGTCTTTGATGAGAGTGTGATATTCTAGATTCTTTTTTGAGTCTTCCTCCCTGATAAATGTCTTTATTGAAATTGAAAGCCTAAATAAAGCAGTCTATTCTGTAACGTAATCTATCGTTGCCAATGTTCAGTCTCGAACTTTTCCCGTCTTGCTTCAGATCTTGTAGAGGCTGCCAGGAAGTAACTGGAAGAAGAAAGAGCAAACTTTCAGCTTAAGTAGTTTGAACCTTAAGAAGTGGTAAAGAAAAGGACAACAGCGAAATCTTGAGTTTCAAACCCGCATCCGCTTTTCCATTTTTCACATTGAGAAAAGCCTTAAATCAAATAGCCGGCAAAATCAGAGGAAATCTTTCTCTTTCGCTCTGCCCATATCTGAACCAGGAGGAAGGAAGAATGAGTGAAGCTTCAGGACTGAGAGATTCTTCTTTCGGATTTACTGACAGTTAAGTCGAATTTCTTCTTCGAGAGGATTGACTGACACATTACCTCGGCCCTAAATAGCCCTCAAAATCAGGGAGAGATAGAAGGAAGAATGAGGATTGACTTACAGTTCAGGATCATTGATTCATCTTTCGTCTTTCCTTCCTTCCGGTTTAGTAGCTCAGGTTAATAAATAAGGGAAAAAGGGAAGAGAGGTTCAGTAGCTTTACTTACCTTCTTCAATTGGGAGAAAGAATAGAATCTTGTCTTGGTCTTGCTTTTCCTATTGTATTGATTCTTTAACTGGAAAGGATAATGCATCTTGTCTTGCTTCAGTCTTTTTCTTTTACCGAGGGAAAGAAAAGGATTGATTTCTCATTAGTAGGAGTAAGTAGCTCGACTGGAAAGTTCAGGCAATATCGAAAGAGTGAGTTCCATTCCATCAGGAAAAGGTGAATGAGTCATCAGTAGGTTCGTTCAGGTTAATGAGTTTACAGTGACAGAAGTTCAGGTAATTCAGGTTAATGAATGAGTAGGGAATAGGAACAGGAGCTTGACCTTCTCTTACAGGTAGTTCAATCCGGTTCAGCAGTTCATCAGTTGTTTATAGTGGTAGAAGAAATAGGGACAGGTTAAGTAGTTCAGGCAATGGAAGGATCAGAGAAAGAGAAATAGAGATAGATGTTGGGGTTTAAGGTTGAGACAAGCAGCTAACTCCTTCTTTCAAACAAGGGTCATAGAGGTTACGGTTCAAGTTTAGGAGAAAGTAGCTCTTTTTCGCTTTCAGTCCTTACAGTGAAAGATTGAATGAAAGAAGAAATAGGAGGAGCAGAAGGATCACTCTTTTATAAAGGGTTACAGAGTCAGGGACAGGAGAGAGAGAATATGCTCGGACAGGGGAAAGAGGTTACAGTTCAAGAAGCGAAGGGAATACAGCTTAATTAGAGAGAGGGAGGAATACAGCTTAATTAGAGAGAGGGAATTGTTCCAGAGAGAATAGGAATAGGAAGAGGAGAGGAGCTTGACCTTGTCTTGCTTTCCTTCCTCTAATTCATCTTGTTGTCTTGCTTTCGTCTCCCTTCTTTCTTTCTTTCTCTATCGGTTCAGTAGCTCAGGGAATACTGTAAAAGGTCATATCGGCTCAGGTTGAACTATCTCTTTTCCTTCCTTCAGAGTCTACTTGACTTCTTTTTTGTCTTTATGCTGTTCCGTTTGTAAAGACCAGTCAGTGGTTTTGGCATATCTTATGCAATCGATGGATTCTATCAGGTCTATTCTTCGGTAGTGCATAGGCTCCGGCTTGGCTTCTTCCTCTAGGCGAGCCACTACTTGGGTGTGTATAATTAATAGCAGTTTGTTTGATTATGTAGCTATTGGATTTTCTTTCTTATCTTATAGTATAGAGCGGTAAGTTAGTGCTGTTCTAAAGAAGTGGTAGCAGTTCCAGTACACAAACAAGGTGGGTTGGGAGAGGTATAGCGCATACTTTTCGCTTTAATAAAGGGCTTGGCATTTCACTCTTTGTTGTGGGGTTGTCACGGATTGGCCGGCCATACGGGAAGTCCAAGGAGTTTTTTCTTTGTGGAGGTTTCACATCACATTAGTCATTCCATTCCTTCCGGATAACCTAAAACGTGTAGGCCTAGCGAGGAGAGGGTACTTTCAGATTTTCAAAAAGGGTTCTATTACGATGCGATGTATACGATGTGATATCAAAGAAGAAGAAAACGGGTTCTTCTCTTTCGCCTATTTTCTTTCATGGATCTTGCCACTTAGAACTGGTAGGTAGGTCTGTCTTTCTCTGGATCCCGCTGAGCTGAAAGACAGAAGACATACATCAAAAATCGTTTAGATCCGGACCGGGCTGGCTCTCGAAAGCTCATGTGCCGTAGGTGGGAAGATATGGGCTGGAAAAGCATGTTACTAATCTCTGCGCCCCGAATGCTCAGCTAAAATGTCAAAGGAAAAGTCTAATAGGAGCACTCATTCAACCTTGGATGGTCGTCAGGTATCAAAATCCGGAATGAATCGAACTGGAGGGAACAGAGCTTACTGCTAGTAGAACAAAAGCCAGGAAGGAAAGGGGGTTGGCTGATGATTGATATTCGGGGGACCCATGGGTTACGTGTTTCAACTCCGATCGTATAGTTGGGTCTCCGCCTACTCTACGAATTCACACATAAAAGGCAGACCTGACTATAAGCAAGTTTCTGTGTTATTGAAAACCAGGAGAGAGAACCGAAGTCGAGGAAGGAGAATCATATGAGTCCTCCTTAATTCACAAAGCCTAAAGTTGCCGTTTTCATATCGATTTGATGAAAAAAGAAATAGAAGAGCAATCAGTGAAGCTCTTTCTGTATCTACGGAATCATTAGAACCGCAGGCCCGACCTGCTGCCCCTAAAGACACGAGCTCAACCATTTGATAGGACTGAGCATATGCTAGAATTAGAATCACGCGTAATGAAGCGCTTGTCTTACTTATCTAAAAGATAGCCCCTGCTACAAATGAGCGGCATATGAACGGAACGAGACCCTTCGAAAGACGAGACTCAGATCGGGTAAAAGCCCTTTCTTTACGTACTATTAATTTGATGATTTGGAAGAGATATTCCGCAGGTGCAGATTTGGCGTCGGCCTAGTAGGCTGATTTATACGTTGGATTTGGTACGAGAGCCTATGCTTTAGGAACTGGCTCAGGCCCCATAGCTTAAGGTGGATCGGATCCTACATACTTTCTTTTCACACAGACAGATGCCAAATAGTAAAAGAAATCATCAACTTCAACTGCTTCATGCCCCGGATCACGGGTATTCTTATTGTAGTTATATACCGACCCCACATACATTGGCTTGGCTACTGGAATCATTTATTTCCCTCTCCTCTATTCTAGCTTCTGATTTGGCTTCAGCTTCGGATTCTTAAGATTAGGGGGGTAGGGGTAAAGAGGAGCTTTTGCTTTGGATGCTTCGGTGTGTTTGGATGAAAGAGCAAAATCTGACTCCTCAGTGTATGATTCTGCATCCTCGGGTGCTTATGTGTATGCTTTTTCAGTAGTTTAGGAAATGAAAATGGCGGAATCCTATTTCTAGGCCTTCCTCGGTTTTAGGCTTGAACCTTCCCGACCAAGCAAGGGCTGACATTAGTGAATGCTCATAACGTCCTAGCTTTCTCGATATCAGTAATTAAGGATCTCTCCTCCATGTATCAATTCTGTGAGCAGCGATTGAACTGAACGTTCCAAGTGCATCCAGCAGGAATCGAACCTACGAATTTTCCCCTTTCTTTATTAGGTCGGTATAGGTTGGGCGCTTTAACCATTCAGCCATGGATGCAAAGAGACTCAGCGAGTGAACTAAGTTTTGGTATTCCTTCTCAAGCTTCTATTTCTTCCGTTAAAGGAGATTCGGGAAAAGATGGAATAGGAAGACGTGTTTCCAAAACGAACAAGATACGGGTTGAGAAGGGGAAGTTAGCAAAGTTAGACAAGATTGGAATGGGCATAGGAACATGTATGGATGTACCAGATCTGCTAATGCTCCCAGGTTGATGCGATGTATTCCACCAGTTGACTGAAAACTTGATTATTGGTATATCTATCGGTCCAACACGGATTGAAATAGAAGCCGGTTCGACAGGAAGCTTTTGAAAACACAGTGCACCCAGGTAAATAAGGAACGAGATGAATACAGAGGTTAAACGAGCATCCCACACCCAAAAGGTGCCCCACATAGGTCTCCCCCGAAACCCCCCAGTCACTAAAGTAAACAAGGTAAAAAAAGCACCAATTTCTGTACCGGTTCCGGAAGAGCGAAGAAAAAGGGGATGTTTTGTTAATAGGAAGAAGAAAGTGTTTATAGCCGTAGCGATATAAACAAGAATACTCATCCGAGCCGCAGGAACATGTACGTACAGAATACGAGAATTTCCACCTTGTTGAAGATCTAGTGGTGCTACCCGAAGACTTAAATGAATAGCCATCGCTGTTAAGAACAACCGAGATCCAATGAGAATTTGCGCATAGCTTCTGGTCTTTGACATCAAAAAAGAAGGTTGTAATAACGAAAGTGACATGTGAGAATTTTGTCCTAGCTAGTGGAACAAGAAAGACATGTTCTATACACAATCAAAGGATTTCCCTTAACGAAGAATTCCCCCTTGGCTTTGTTTTCGCTCCGCTCGTGCGTGGCACTCCTTGCTCGCTCCGCGGCGAAAAAATCAAGGTTTTGAAAAAAGAAAGTGGATTCCCTTTTGTGACCAAGAGCCCATCCTTGATCCAAGCCGAGTTTTTCATTCCTTAGCTTGTGGTGCAAAAGAAAGGCTGATCGCGGGTCCTTTTTCAAGCCCATCTCGAATACGATGCGGTATGGTACTCGTGACCCTGCTAGTGGCTGCCACTGCCTCACACTTAAATGCCGCCAGCTCTGTCTTCCTACTTAAGCTTAAGGCATCTGCGACCTGGTTGGTTGGTCCGTCAAAGAAAGCGGCAGACTGACGCACCATATCAATTAAACTTGGCAAGTTTGTCTTGCTTGCCATCGTCCCCGTTTTGGCGTGAGTTTCTTCTGGGTCAGGAAGTCACTCGTCGCCCCATTATCCGTCTTGACCAGAGCGACCCGCCTCCACGTTCTCTTCTAGTGCACTATTGCTGTCATCTCCTTCTCTTGGACCACGCCTTTCGGTCTCATTGAGCTTTCGGCTCTCATATGCTACTGGGTGGTTCCCTTATTGTACTAGCACACCGCCTATGGCATAGTCTGCCGCATCCGTGTCTACTTCAAATGGCTTAGCTTAGTGTAATCTGGCAACTGCAATACGGAGTCATCAATCACTGCTTGTTGTCCTCAAAAGCTCTTTGTTTTCCGATCAGTGTGAAATGCCATGATCGGTCCGTACGTCCTTAGTTTAGTAGATTTTGGAGTTGAGCAGCCCTCTTCGAGTAACTTACCATGAATCTTCGGTAATAGTGAACGAGCCCTAAAAACGATCTTAGCTCACTCACCTTGGTAGGTGCTTGCCCCTCCTCGCTCTGATGCTCATCCAATGCCCTAGGAATAGGATCCCCTTCCCTTACATCGAGGTTCTTCTTCCTTAATACCTTACGGTCCGGAGGTGGCTAACGTGGTCGTTTAACGAATAGCTATAGAGAAGTATATCACCTGTCGTCGTCGTACGGGTGGAATAGCTCATTGTGGAGGGTGCAGAACGTGGCAGGGGCATTGGTGAGTCCAAAAGGCATAACCAAATCACCCCTTTCTTTATTAGTCAGGTTGCTTGCTTGTCACACAGGTCGTCTTTGGCTCGTCTCCTTCCGCGATACGCACTTGGTAGTTGCCGTAGATCCAACTTCTCGAAGTCTCTCGGGTTTATTGATTAGGGTGAATCAGTCCGCAATCAAACAAAGTGTATACTTGTGATTGATGGTTAGGTTACCTTGTTGAGCGCCCGATAATCAATGCACAAGGCGGCTACTTTTCTGGAATAAATCAAACAAAGAGCAGGGGCTCCCCAAGAAAGAAAGGGGGTTTGGCTCCAGGCTTCCACTCGATCTTGTGGTAGACTGCCCTTCTAGGCTAGGGGGCACTTGGCAACTCACTCGTGGGGCATGATACCCAAAAATGACTCAAGTACTTGCTGCACTTCCTGAGAAAGAAGTCGTCTTGGTATTGGATTCGCTCTTCTGTTAGCATGAACATGAATTAGATTCTATTTTTCTTCTTTTTGAGATTCTTAAGAGAGAACCCCCCGAACCTTTCTTAAGACCACCAAGCCCTCTCGAATGAGTTCGACTATAGAAGCTTTCAACGTACACCCGGGGACAAATCTTTCACTCACTGAGAAGTGAAACCCTGTGACTAGATCGTCCTGAAGACGGATGCGACGGGAATCAGTGGCATTTGGAAGTGTTGCTGACTTAACATTTAGGTTTCGGCATACCAAAGCTTGCACTGTCTTTTCGCACTTAGGCGCATAGCGCGCCATTGGTAATGATTCGATTACGGTGCCACAAATTCGCAAACTGATCCTAAGTAATCGTTGTTGTTCATTGGATTCCGGAGGAACTACTTCGTTAGGATTGGGAAATTGCTGCGATTCGTCCTGAATAGCCTGGATTCTCCCGTCGAGAGTCGCTTTGAAAGTCTTACCTAAACTCTGACGACTGAATATAATAAAGCCTATAAAACAACAAGCTACTATCATTTCTTCATTATAGATTGAGATCTTCTTCGAACTTAATGCACCAATAGATAGAATAGCAGCAAATAGCATCTTTATAGCCCGCATATTCGTGGAACTCCATCTCATTTATCAAGCTTCTCTCTATCTTTCAGCAACTGAACGGGAAGTGGTTTAGGAAAGGACTTGAGAATCGGATGCGCTCGCCCAGCGAGAAAGGCCCCGACCCTGCCAACCAACCAAGTCCAAATCAAAAAGAAAGAAGAGAACGAAAGGAGAAGATAACTTCGTATTTTGGTAATTCTCTAGGAGTAGTCATCTTTAACCTTGAATGCTATTAATAAATTCTACAGCAATAGTCCCTCGGACTCGGAAAGTCATCACGAAAATGGCTAACCCAATAGCAGATTCCGCAGCTGCCACCGTTGGAACCAATGAAGCAAATGATTGACCCATCATATCATCCGAAGAAACCGAAAATACCAAAAAGTTCGAATTCACAGCTAATAACATTGATTCCATTGGCATTGACATAATAGGAATATTTCGTCTATTAAGGAGGATTCCCCGAATACCTAAAATAGAGATGATCATAGAAAATGTGAAATATTTGATAGGATCCGTTTCGGGAACGTAGAATGTCAGAGAAATTCAAATGTTATAACTCCAGTACGTCAGGAACCCTATGTCATTGACAACCCCTGCATAGAATAGTGGATTAGATCCAGCAAATTGACGAGCTCCGAGCATCCACAACTATGAGTCCCACATAACATCACATCATAGTAGGCATCCGGCAGAAAGCCGTGCTGAATAGCTTGATCCCCAAGCATTGTCCGAACAAGGTCAGGCAGGCATGGGCCATTCCATTCAGGGGGGAATGAATAACCTACCTCATGCACACACCTGCTGTATTCAGCACAAATTTGACCAAGTCAGGCGGCGGACGCTGTTGAAGAAAGAGTTTCAGAGGTAGCTGAAGAAGGGAAGGAAGTCAAATCTGTATCCATCATAAGGAAGGTGGAGCTAAGCGTTGGATTATCATTATGAGCTCCGTGCTATTCATTTGTTTTGATACTTTTCTTTGACTGCTCCGCTCACCCCCAAAAACGGGAAAAGACTTTTCGGAAATCGACGGGGTCCGGACATGCGACTTTTTGGGCGTCAAAGTGCTTCTCCTCTTAGTTAGTAGTCAATTTGAAGAAAAGAAAGAAATTCACTTGACTAGCAGCATTATGAACAAACAGGTAAGAAAAGAGAAATGGAGTACCCTGAGGTAGATTACAACCCTCATCGTGTAGGGCTACAATTTGGATGAGACCAGGGACTGCCAAGCTAATATACGCCTACATCACCAACCACTTTTGAATGAAGGAAGGAGGATCGGAAAACAAACTGCTAAGGCACCGTAGCGTACCCTAAAGGCGTAACTGACAGGTTCCCTTCTATCTGCCCATCCGAGTCATCCCGTACTGGGTTGGGAGCCGAGGCCGTCAGATTCATGATGTCACAGTCATCAGGCCTCATCTCAGAGAGCTTACCTCGGACTCGGTAAACACAAATATGCAGACGCAGATTGTTAACTTGATGAAACTCGAATCGACTGGGTTAGAAAGAAAAGACTGACGGTCTTCCTTTGGATTGATTTGACAGGTGGTCAGAGGCTGGGATGGGAGTATAATGAGGAAGGATTGCGAAGAAAGAGGCAATGGAATTCTGAGACCAATAGAAATAATGGGTGAATGAGCGAAGCCCAGGTTACAGTTCAAGAAGAAATAGGAAAAGGAGCTCTAGCCACTCGACCAAGAGGGAGAGGAGCGAGGGGAAAGATCAGTTTGCAACAAATCCATAGTTGGGGGCCTGCCTGATGAAATACATCCTTAGAATGACCTGAGTGCCTAATGAGGTGAGGTCAAGGGCATTGATAGGGAAATGCACACACTTGTAGTCGTTTCAGATGCGATCAAAAAGCCTTTTTTTTCAAGCGGAGAGACTACATATGACGAAGATGCGAATAGAGATGCAGAAGTTCTTCAGTTAGAGGTGAAGGAGACAAGCAGAGGTGACGGTTTCTTCTTCTTTTCTTACAGGAGGAGAGGAAAAGAGTGAAATGAAAGAATAAATAGGGAGAGGTGATTGAGCTGATCTTTCATTTTCTTAGTTTACAGTGAATAAATAGGTGACGGTTCAGTAGTGATTGATAATTAATAAGGAGTAACGTCTTAGTTTACTGTGAAAGAAGAAAGAGGTGAAAGAAGGTTCAGGTTCAGGAGCGAAGCAATGAAACCTTAAGGGGAGGGGCAGGAGCGAAGCTGTGAAACCTTAAGGGGAGGTTCAGGAGCGAAGCTGTGAAACCTTAAGGGGAGGTTCAGGAGCGACGAAGCCACGAGACCGTAAAATAGCTTTACCGAGGTTACTGTGTTTGAATAAATAGGTGAAGTAGGGAATAGAATAGAGGTTCCGGGGCAGGTTCAGGTTCAGTAGTTCTGTCTCATTAATCTTTGTTACAGGAGAGTAAGTTC
>ERZ1106961.407-NODE-407-length-17924-cov-6.136102_pt1 | contig 17924 bp, 11 predicted proteins | sample MGYA00403680_ERZ1106961 | MGnify/ENA primary metagenome ERZ1106961 (study PRJEB35170, sample SAMEA104062419) | human gut metagenome | biome: human gut; feature: human-associated habitat; material: faeces | place: Denmark | collected 2012-06-08 ... | reverse complement strand
CTCTAATGCATTTTCTTTACCTTTATACACATTAGCATCTAAACCAATAACACCACTTCCATGTGGACTTACAGTTGCACCTATTGACCAACCAGAAGATGTATAATCATCGTGTTGAACTATTGTATTGGTCCCAGCATCCATTCGAAGATTATTAGATGCATTTACATTAACGACCGGAGCCTCAACTGTACTTCCTGTAATATGTATATTACCTTTAGACATATCATTACTGTTAGCCAAAATATCTACTTTTGTTTTACTAGCTAAAGAACTACCAATATATTGTTCTTCATTTAACTCATTTCGTTGTTTAAATTTACTAGAGCCTATAGATACGTTGATATTTAGAAGACTATCTTTTCGAGCTCGTTCGTGTTTATATTTTTGTTCTTTATCTATTGCATTTTGTACATCTGGATGTACCGCATTTTCAATTTCTGGATGTTCTATTTGATAACTCTTATTTAATTCATTAGCTTTACTTAAAACCTCTCTTTCTTTATCTAATAAATTAACAGGTTTAATCTTACTATAAGCCTTGGCATCATTATAAGCATGTTTTATGCTATTGGCTGCTTCACCATATTCAAATGCAGATAGCACACTAGTTTTTCTACTGTTAGCGCGTTTGCTAAGTTGTTGAGCTGTGTTCAAAGCAGATACTACTTGCCCACCAACACTAACCGTTAATCCAGATCGTTTTTCTTCATGCGTTTGTACTACATGTGATGAGTTATGTTTACCATCAATGTCAACATCCGTAGCAGTTAAGGATACTGGACTATTGCTAAAATAGTTAGTCGTTGTGCTATGTATAGTATCTCCAGCAGTAACATTAATCACCCCATTAGTAGAGGCAATATTACTCGCTTCTTGTGTAGTATAACGACCATCATATGTGTCAGTGATTTTTTTACAACCAATAGTAAATCCTAAGCCAGCTCCCATAAGACCTTTTTTCTTACTATGTTGATATGTATCATTGCGACTGCTATCTTCTGCAGAATTTGTGCGTACCTTATTTCCAGCAGAAATAACTACATCACCTGTGCCTAGCACATTAGAACCAGTGATATTTACATCATGGTTAGCTCCTACTTGAATTGTATTGCCACCAATAGTGGATGCTGTCACACCCGTATGCTCATAATCTTTACGAATCGTATTGACTGTACGAGATAATAGCCCTTTTTCCTTGTACTGTAGTCCATATTGATCACGACTATAAGTATTGCCATTTTCAATATTCACATCATTACCAGCAGCTATAGTTGTTGCTCCATGCTCACTATTTATTACAACTTGACGAATATTGACATCATTCTTAGCTGCAACTGTTACATTGCCATCACCTAAAATTTGTGTACCAATTTCAGTACCTCTATCTGTGCGAAGATAATTTGCAGCATTTAATGTCATATCTTTCTTGGCACTTAATTTTTTAGTATCCAAATTAACCGTATTCGCACTAGTAATAGAGATATTACCCTCATCTCCACCTGTAATAATAGCGCCAGTTAAATGTACATCCTTATTACTATGAATGTCTATGGTTCCTTTAGGATTTGATACGCCAATACGCCCTTGTTGCATAAGTACATCTTGATTAGCTAATTGATGTGTTTCAGCCTCAACGTTTATGTCATTATTAGCACGTAATATAACACTATCATTACCGTGAATAGCACCAGTATTTCGAATAGAATCCGTAGCACCAATAGCTACAGTATTCGCATTAAATCGACCCGTATTATCTACTGTTTTTGCCTGTACTACAATAGAATCAGCCATCATATTACCACTATTCTTAAATGTACTATCCGTATTAGCGATAATGGATTTACCACTTACAACAGCGCCCATAGCATCGATTTGATTAGCCGATTGTTTAGCCAAATACACCTTCGGATACAATACTTGTTGAGGTTGTCCATTTACAACAATAGTTTTTGATTCAAGCCACACCATATCTGTTGTAATGGATTTCATTTGTTCTTCTGATAAGGTAATACCAGGCGTCAACTTATATTGTTTACCATATGAAATACCAGCTTCGAGTAATGCTTTATATTCGCTTTCATTATCTGTATAACCCTCTAAATATGGTTTACCAGTAGCAGATAAAATTTGTGAATTAATCAGTCCTTGTTCATAGAATCCATCACCTAGGCGCTTCATTCTTCGGTCTGGGTCATTAGACAACACATTTAGCATATATTCAGATGATACAAATTTCTTACGATTTGTAAAAGCACTATCTGTTTCAATTAATGCATTCGCTGTTATATCAGGATGAATATTATAAATTGCCTGTGTTGGTAATTTCAATCCTTCAATCGTTACATTTCCAATACTAGACTTTCCTTGATTACCTGTGCCAAACGGATCAAGACTATCATTTACTTTACGTTTATTGGCCTCAGCGATGGTATCCTCAACATGTTCCTGTATTGTACCAATGGGTTGTATATTTTGCTCTTCTATGGAAGGCGTCATAAATACTTCTGGCTCCCAATATCGGCGCCATTTATACCTATAACCATGAGCTTTATGAACTCGTTTCGCTTCACTAACTTGTGTTGTCCCTGTTTTGAACACCTTATCACTGGTTTTATCACTGATAGTCTCATGTGCGCCATTAAATATAACTTGTCCAGCAGATGCAATTTTGCTATTTATATTAGATGAAGCGCCATTGATAACTATATTGCCACCAGCAGAAATAACCCCTGGTTGATTATTCGTAACTTCTGTATGGGTATGCTCCTCTTCACTTCGAATCAATGTAAAGTTTTTTACAGGTGGAACGCCCTTATCTACCATTTTAATCGTACCATCAGCTTGTTTCACTGGTACTTTATGAGCCACTCCATAGCCACCTTTTCCTGTATAGCCAGGGAATTCAGAGACATCAAAGATTTGATTTTCTTCTGGATGATTTTTATCATCAACCTTAAGTTTATCACCATGCTTTGTAATACCATCCGAAACACGCTTCATGCCAAAGCTTGCATTATCATTAACAAGATTAGACGTTGTTAGAGTCATCTCTCCACCTGATTGAATGGTAGCGCCCTTATTTTCAATAACATGAGAGCCTGTTAGATTCATCGTATTTCCACTATACAATAAAGCATTTCCATTATTATGGATTTCATTAGCTTGTATATCCATATGGTCACGACTCGCAATTGTACCAGACTTATGACTATCTAATTCCTGTTGTACTTTAGTCATTGCTTCTTGCGCTTTATCATAAGTCTTAGTTAGCTCTTGTATACGATTGCGATGTGCTTGCAACTCTTCTTTAGACTTATAAGCTGTTATATCTGCATTCCACTCTTTATCAAGCGCCTCTTTCGCTTGTGTCAAAACATCTGCAGCACTTTTATATCTTGCTTCAATAGTTGCATCCGTATGATTAGATACAGTATCCGCTTTAATAGACACAGTATTGCCATATATACGGCCATTTTCAGCATTATCTACCGATGTTGCATGAATATCTGTAGTACCATTTGAGTTTACCAAACCATGATTAGTCATAGACGATTGACTTTCAATAGCTAAGCCGTTATCACCTTGCACAACACCATCTTGTCCCACTGAAATAGCATGACCTGATATAGACGTCTGACCATTACTTGTTATTCCGCCATCCACTTGAATCATACCATCCGCACTAATATTAGTCGCATGAACAGAACTTAATGTACCTTTAACATTAACACCAAGCCCATCATTGGTTCCTTTCATGGTAATAGAGTTAGCATACATACCACCAATAGCAGATACATCTAGACCAATTTGCTTAGAGTACCCCAAAGCCTTAGATTCTAAAGACTTGGCATCTATTAAATTTTTACCTGTACGAGTCTCTACTGTATTAGCCCATACACCTGCATTTACTTGAGCGGCTTCGGTTAAAATTTGTAAGGAGTTAGATTCTTTTGCATTAAGGCCCTTTCCATTAATAGCAATAGAACCTTGTTCTACCCGATAGGTATTAAGATTTCCATTAGGGTCATATTCAGGTTTACCAGTCGTTAATACAGCACGGTCCGTATTGATAAAACCGCCACCATCTACCGTAATCCCATTAGGATTAGCTACAACAACTGATGCTTTACGTCCAGCCACCTCAATAAAGCCATTTATGTTAGTAGGATTATGAGATGTGACCTCATTTACAATAACCGAGGCAGAGCCACGCATCATATTAGCATTACCTGGCACATACCCAGCTAAGCTCGTATTCGCCATTTGATATGAATTATTTAAAATCACACCATTTTGTGGCACATTAAAATTTGTATAATCATTGCGAGATACCCCACCTGCCGTAGGTCCTGCAATATTAACTAATGTAATACCGTTTGCAGCTTGTCCTACTTGTGCTTGTTGATGTTGAGGCGCATTGCGATCTACCTCTATAGGATTTTCTGCATAAGCTAAAGGAACTACTAAAGGATCCATGACCATGAGGCCCATTGTAAGCCAAACAGCAATTTTATATTGTAATCGTTTTTGTTTCATAAATTCTCTCCCAAACTATATATATGAGATATGACAGCAATTTACTAAAATCTAAACCCCGCTTGGAATCCTGCTGTTATATGATTTGTTTTATAACCTTCCGGTTTATATAACGGCATACCAACAAAGGCATCATAAAATAATCCAGACTTAAATTGGCCTCTCATACCAATGGCTGTACCGGCAATAAACCGACCTGTCAATACATCGGTACTAGGTCCATATACGGCACCAAAATCTATATTGGCATATATACTTGATTTCCATTTTGGTATATAACTAGCTACTTCATTTCGCATATACCAACCACTCTCAGCCATCAACGTATGCTCACCATCAAATCCTTGTACGGTATATCGATTGCCAATGCTAATCATATCTCGTGAGTATAATTGCTTGCCACCTAATGTCCATTGCCCATGAAAGGATGTTGTAATACTTGCAGGACGATGACCCCATATACGTGGCATTTGATAATCTACATCTAATAATAGTTGTGTATAACGCGTTGTTGGTGCTCCATAACCATAATCAGGTTGTGAACCAAACCAACCAACACCTTTTTTTATAGCAACACGAGAAAAGATAGTGTTTTGTTTACGATACCGTCGTTCTGAAAGGCCTAATTCCAATGATGCTGTATTCGCTCTCTGTACTTCGATTTCCACATCATTAATATAATTCTTGGAATTACGTTTAGATATCGTTATATCCCAACTCCGTTTAGTTGTTCGACTGCGATGAAATACATGATTCCATGTTCCTCTAAATGTCTTAGCCCGACTAGAACTAATAAATGGATTTGCCATAGTATGTACCGTTTGATGGTATTTCATATTACTATATGAAACAGAAAACGTATCTTTCCCCCGTGGAATCGAGTAAGAAATGCTATGGTTTTTAGTACCCTTGACTTCGCCATCTCGAGCTCCATCCTGATTTAAACTCACTTGAAAGGTATCATTAGCATTGAATAATCGATCAATGCCTATAGAAGTCGTCCATTGCAGTTTTCCAGTATCTTTTAATCCAGAATCATCAATAGACACCATGCCATGAATCGGAGGCTTTTTAGATGTTTGCAATATAATAGTAGAATATAACGGTTTTGACCCAGCTTCTAACTCAACAGCTACTGATTGGGATCCAATTCGTCGCATCTGCTCTAAGCCTTGCTCAATATCGCGAATATTTAATATATCCCCTTCTCGTAATGGAAATGCATTATGCCAAGGTATATGTGGTAAATCTGGCTGATACGTAATAGCTTCAATCCGCCCAATTTGTAAATTAAACTGTAATTGTCCCGTGGCAAGGGATTGTTGTGGAATTCCCACTTTAGATGTTACAAAACCATGAGATAATAATGAATTATTTAATTGAGTAGATAACCCATTAATATCCTCAATCGATAACTTACGATTAATATAAGGTTTTATTTCTTTTTTCAAAAACGAGAATGTCTGAGGAACATCAAGTAGTATATCCTGACCTTTTGATTGATAATATAAAGGACCCTTAATCAGTCTCGTACTATATGGCGCAGAATTATCTATCGAAGAATTTGAGTGTCCGCCTTCTTCAGCTAACCGTATCTGCGTAATATAAAAAGACGGCGAAACACTCATAGGTCCTGATGCAGGTCTTGGTGTCTTACCGTCTGTATTAGATGATATATGTTGCCATTGTATCCGTTCTTCTCCTAATCGTGCCTCTCTCGCTTCTTGACTAGCTCTTGCTCTATCTAATTGTTCTTGTGTGTCTATAGGATTAGCACCATGTACCTGTAAAGGTATCACACATGCTAGCCCAAGATACAAAAGTACCGCTCGCTTAATCATATATTTCCTCTCTAAATAAAACATAAACTCATATTTTATATTTTATTATGTTTTTTTTTTCGAAAGTCAATAGAAGATTTAGCAAAAAAGGTGTACTACATCTAAGCAGTACACCTTTCAATATAATATTTATTTAATTACGCTTTCACCACAACAGATACGCCATCAGGAATAACTGTAATGCTTGCATCTTTACCTTTTAATTCTAAAGCTTTATTCAATGCTTCATCAAATGTGCTAGCATGTTGCAAATGCATGTCTGTAAGCATCTTAGGGTCGCATTGGTCTGTTACAACGATAACTGTAAATTGATCTAGAATACGAGCCAAGATTTGCATTTCCCATTGGTCTGGAATTGTTTCATTACGAGGAACCTTAGCAATGCGGTCTAGTAATTCACGAGGTGTTTTGGCATTTTTAAGGTTTTCATAAAGAGATTCCCCACCATGACCATCATTACAAGCGGCAATCATGATGATAACGCCATCTTTTTTACAAGATGCTTCAGCAGCAGTCATGCCTTTTACAGCTTGATATACGTTTTGGTCTAATGGATAACCACCATTTGTAGTGATAACGATGTCTGCTGGTACAGCTTTCACACTAGCTAGTTCAGACACAAAAGCACAGCCTGTTTCATGAGCTTGTTCCATATCACCAGCAAAGGCATTGATAATATGTTTTTCCGCATCGATGACAACATTTAAAATAAATGCTAATTTTGCAGTACGACCAGCGTATACCATATCCTTATGAATTGGATTATTCTCGATGATACCTGTACGAGCATATGGGCTGTTAATAAATTCAGCACAGTGATTTGCCATTACAGTCACTTCAGAAGCAATGCCTGGCAATACGCTTTTTCTACCGCCAGAGAAGCCAGCAAAGAAATGTGGTTCAATGAAACCTTCAGAAATTAATAGCTCAGTTTCTACAGCTAATTTGTTGATGATGCAATCCCCACCGGATGGCAACACACCGATTTTAGTCATTTGGCTAGCATCACCAGAGATATGGTTTACAATCTTTTCATTGGCTACAATTTCAGGACCGAATTTGTCTACCATTTCTTCATGTGTAGTAGGGCGATGGAAACCAGTAGCTAATAAAATGGTAATATCGATAGATGGATTAGCTTCACGAATACGGCGAAGTAGAATTGGCATCGTAATTTTACTAGGCACTGGACGCGTATGGTCACTTGTGATGATGACCATGTTGGATTTACCCTTAACTAATTCTTCTAAGCGTTGGCTACCGATTGGATTATCTAACGCATGTTCTACCAATGCTTCTTGTGAAAGCTCTGCCTTATAGGAATGGGCTTTAGATTCTAATACACCTGCAATATTTTGATCAGAAATATTGATATCTACAAATCCTTTTGCATAGGGTACATTAAATGTTTTCATGGGAATCACTCCTTAACTTAACACTAACAAACTATAAATAACCCGCTACGACAAATCAATCCTCCTTCTTACCCAATTGTCGTTTAAGGTCTAACAAACTTATATCATTTTGCTTAGCAATGGCAGCTAGTGAATCATATTCATATTTATGTCTCTTTACACCAAATCCACTGCTTGTTTTGAAAGCAATTCTATTGCCATCCCAGTCTATGCCTCCTGCAAACCGGCTCAAAATATATCGTTCACAACGATGGTACCGAATACCAAGGCTCGTAGTATGTCTAAATATTAAATCCCGCATAGTATCGATATCGTCTATCTTACAAAGAACGGTCAACATCGTACCAGGTCGTTGTTTTTTCATCATAATCGGTGTTGTAAATACATCTAAGGCTGGTGAAAGTAACAACTGTTCTATTGCATAGCCGATTTCTTCTGGTGTCATATCGTCGAGATTACAAGACATTTCAATGATTGTATCTTCTAAATCATTAATCATGTCTACAAAGGCGCGAATGCAATTCGGTCTTTCAAATTGTTTAGTACCAAATCCATAAGATACCTTTGTTGGTGTCATAACTGGCATATGACTAAAGGCTGTGCCAAAATATTTTGCCAATGCAGCGCCCGTCGGCGTACATAATTCACCTTTAATCTGATAATCTGCATACATTGGTATGCCGGCTAATAACTCCATCGTTGCTGGTGCTGGTACAGGTAGTTCTCCGTGAGCGCAGTGAACCGTGCCAGTTCCTACATGTATAGGAGAGATGATAATCTCATCAAAATTCAATTCCTCTAAGAGCACACAAACGGCTACAATATCTGCAATAGCATCGAGCATGCCCAGTTCGTGGAAATGAATTTGTGTTACTGTCGATTTATGAACCTTAGCCTCCGCTTCAGCCACTAGCTGATATATGTTGATAGCATTCTGTTTACACGTATCGGAAATAGATAAACTATTAATTATATCCGTTACCCCCTGTAAACCTCGGCCATGCACGTGATGAGCATCATGATGGTGATGCTCAGTATGATGCTGGTCATGGGAACTACCTTTATGATGTTCAGATTCTTCTATACCATTAATAGTTACCGCTACCCGATAGCCTTGTAATCCCTTATCTTCTTTCGGTATTAATGTATAAGTAACATCTGGTATCCCCATTTGATTAAGTTTTGCTATCCACATTTCAGGATTATCTACTAAACCGAGTAATGTAGCAGTGAGCATATCGCCGGCAATGCCCATTTGGCAATCTAAAAATAATCGTTTCATTTACTTTCACCTATATGATTAATCATATTCGCTGTATAAGCAGCACCAAATCCATTGTCTATGTTGACAACCGTAACACCGCTAGCGCAGGAATTGAGCATCGATAATAACGCCGTAACACCACCAAATGCCGTTCCATAACCAACACTAGTTGGTACGGCGATAACAGGTACATCCACAAGGCCCCCAACAACACTTGCTAAAGCCCCTTCCATACCGGCAATGACAACGATAACCTTAGCAGACATAATAGTATCTAAATGTTGTAACAAACGATGAATACCCGCCACACCTACGTCATAAATTCGATTGACCGTATTACCATAAAATTCAGCTGTAATTGCACATTCTTCAGCCACTTTATAATCACTTGTACCGCCGGTAACAATAGCTATACTTGACTCTGTTTTCTTTGTAGGCATATCACCAACGTAGCCGATATGAGCATCCTTGATATATGTCAAGGAATGGTGTTCTTGAACCTCTGCCGCCACATCAGGTGCTAATCGTGTAATCAATATATGACCTTGCCCGTTAGACTGCATGGAGGAGATAATACCCACGATTTGTTCACTAGTTTTACCAGCACCATATATAACCTCCGGAACACCTTGTCGTAATTGACGATGTAAATCTACGTTGGCATACCCTAAATCCTCTATCGGTTTCATCTTTAGCTTTAATAAGGCTGCATCCACATCTACTTGACCATTTTTTACTTGCTCTAAAAGAGATCTAATATTATCGCTCATGAACGCACCTCTAAATCTAATATAACCTCATCAAACATAGATTTAAAATATGAGAGAATCTCAATCCTATTCTTAATAACAATAGCTATTTGATTCTCTGGGACTTGAATTTTAGCAGTATTTCCTATCAGACGAACTCTAAAATCTGATAAACCTAACGAAAATAAATACTCTTCCGCTTTTTCAATATGTTCTAAATCATGACCTGTTATGTGCTGTCCCGCTTGAAATCTCGTGGCTAAACAGGCGTAGGATGGTTTATCCCAGGTAAATAAATTAGCCTGTTTGGCCAACTGGCGAATCATAGATTTTGTTAAGCCACAGTCTCTTAGTGGCGACTTAACAGATAGCTCAGCTATTGCTTTCATACCAGGGCGATCATCTACCTCATCACTGGCATTGGTTCCATCGCATAATATGGAAAATCCATCGCGTTTAGCCTGTTCACTTATCGTTGTGAATACATGATGTTTACAGTAATAGCATCGATCACTTGGGTTACTCGTTACATCATCATGTTCGAGTACATCGATATCAATGATTTCTAAGGGAATACCGATAAACTCTGCTATTTTCTTGGCATCGTCTAATTCAAATTGTGGCACAAACTGAGACTTTACAGTATATGCTTTGCATGGAATACCTGATTGTTTAACGGCATATGCTAAATAGGATGAATCTACACCACCAGATAGAGCCACACCTACATTACCTAATGTCTTTATATACTCAAATAATTCCATTCCATACAATCCTTTAACAAATTTCTATAATCTATAGTTTTAAAATAAAAAAATAAAATAGAGCCTCCACTAACAGGGCTCTAGTAACACTCTAACCTATATAGAACAATCACTAATGTATTTAGTATAAAACTTTTAATTTGTATTTTCTAACTCATAAATGAGATATATATTCAGGTAATACATTATATTTTTTCTATATAAGAAAACCACTTATCTTAAATAGGTTTATCTAACCTATTCGAGATAAGTGGTTCAAAATTTATAAAAATTTTTGATAAGGAGTCTTATGAATCGATACCTAATAATTAATTAGTATGTTTTATAAACTCATCAGAAATTTTACACTTTGTAATTGTTTACCTATTTCCTGTTCACAATAAGAAAATAGTAATCGTTCTAGTTCCTTCCATACAGTTCCAGGAAGTTCAATAGGTGCTGCATCGCCCCATTGATAGGCCAATACATTTGGCATGGCATTACGTAATGGAAGGGATGGATTCATATGCGTATGTATGCGCAATTCATCCCAAAATAAATCGATTCCATCTCCAGTAGTAAATGCTTCATATTGTGGCATCACACCGGCTAACGATAGCATTTGCCATCCCAATATGATGGTACCTAAACGTACATTTCGTTGACGTATCGATTTTGAATAGTTGACCACAACATTAAATACATTACGATCAACATAATACAATGCAAAAAGTTCTTGTATTAGTTCACTGGCTACGGCTGCATACGCAATATTATCTAGATTCGTATCTAAGGATTCCACCACATAGGAACCATCGATTTGTGTGACTTTCACAAATTCCCCGTCCTGCACAACTGTAATATACATAGCGCTGAAAGGACGTAAATAGGATGCATTACGCAATGTTTGCAACCGTTTATGCGGAAACGAAGCCCTAATGATACCTAAGGACGGCGTGATAAAGGTGAACACCGAATAGAGCTTATATTTTTTCCGACTCACTACGATGGCCGGCGTATTGAAAGCGCCACTAATCTTGTTCATGTTCATCGTCCGTAACAGTTTCAGACTCAGGTAAAGGTGTTACACGCAAACGTGAAATACGATAACCTTGCATCTTAATTACTTCAAATGTATAACCATAAGCATCAACAGTATCCCCCACAATTGGAGTGCGGCCTAATAGACCGAAGATATAGCCACCAATCGTATCGGAATCGGAGTCTTCAATGTGAATATTCATCATTTCAGATACTTCATCGACAAGAACCTTGCCGTCAAACTCAAAGGAGCCATCAGAATAACTCATCGTAGCCGGCAAATGAGGTTCATGTTCGTCTTGAATATCCCCTACCAATTCTTCGATGATATCCTCTAACCCCACAAGGCCAACCATACCGCCGTATTCATCGACAACAACGGCTTGGTAAATACGACGTGTTCGCATGTATTGCAATAAGGTAGATAATTTCATAACCTCAGGAACTGTCAAAATATCTCGTTTGATATTGCGCAAATCTTTTCTAGCCTGCTTTTGACGTTCCATCAAATCCTTAATGTGTACAAGGCCTACAATATGATCCTTATCTTCCACACACAATGGGTATCTCGTATGCGATGTAGAACGAATGACCTTCATGGCTTCATCATAACCATCTTCAACGAAAATACAATCCACATCTTGGCGAGGTACCATAACCTCTTTTGCCATACGTTCCACAAAGTTGAAAACATTGTCTATCAACTCAGATTCTACCTGATTCAACTGACCTTCTTCATGACTTCGAGAAATCATCATGCGTAGTTCCTCTTCCGTATATACAAGGTCTAGTTCAGTTAGATATTTTGTTTGGTAAAATTTAAGGATACAGTTAGATATTTTACTAGCTAACCATACAAAAGGATATACAATACGACCAACACCAACGACGATGCGGCTATGCATATTGACATACTTTGTAGGGAATGATAATCCCAATGCTTTCGGTACAATTTCACCAAAGATGAGGACAATAAGGCTAATGATAATAAGCAAGAGAAAATCCAAAATATGATGAACCCAGGTTCCATGGATATTGAAAATATCCATAATACCAGCTACAAAGCTATTAAAGATATATGTACCAGTTCCCGCCAAGGTGAGAATGAAAAAGAGTATTAGAAATTGTGTAGTATTAAGAAAATACTCAGGATTTTGGTATAGCTTTAACAAGAATTGACGATCCTTTTCATGTAGAATTTCCATATCCTCTACGTGTTCCTTGCGCAACCGTGCAAAGGAAAATTTTGCTACCACCAAAAAGTTAATTAAGAAAATACATACTATGCCGAACCCAATCGGTAACAGGGCATCTATACTGTCCATAACAATCCTTTCTAACTATAATCAATCTAAATAATCTATTTTTTATATCCCAATTCTGAAAGCATACCCGATTTATTGCGCCAATCTTTTTTAACCTTAACCCATAAATCAAGATACACTTTTGTAGCCAACAACTTTTGAATATCTATGCGCGCTTCTGCGCCAATCTTACGTAGTAACGCACCCTTATTACCAATGATAATGCCCTTTTGAGAATCGCGTTCACAATAGATGGTAGCACGAATATATGTGGTTCCATCATCGCGGGTCTTCATTTCATCCACATCGACAGCGATAGCATGAGGAATTTCATCACGGGTAGACAACAAAATCTTTTCGCGAACGATATCGGAAATAATCAATCGTTCTGGTTGATCCGTAATCATATCTTCTGGGAAGTATTGAGGACCTTCTGGCAAATGCTCACCTAGCACAGTAAGAAGTTCAGATAAATTTTCTTTATTTTTTGCCGAAATAGGAATGACACCAGCAAATGGATACGCATCTTGATAGGATACAATGGCTTCTAACACTTGTTCTTTTTGCAGTGTATCAATCTTATTGACTACGAGGAATACCGGTACTTTCACACGTTTTAATTGTTCAATGATAAAATTATCTCCTGGACCTCGTTTTTCATTACCTGCCACAACAAATAGAACAGCCTCTGTTTCCTTCAAAGATTCAATGGCTGCATCGACCATGAATTCACCTAATTTATGTTTTGGCTTATGTACGCCAGGTGTATCCATGAAAACGATTTGTTTTTCTTCATCGGTGTAAACACAAATAATGCGGTTACGCGTTGTCTGTGCCTTATCGGATACAATGGCAATCTTGTCGCCTATCAAAGCATTAATCATGGTAGACTTGCCTACATTTGGTCGCCCTACAACGGCTACGAAGCCGGATTTAAAATGTTCTGCTTTATTCATTATATGGTTGATCCTCTCGTACATACCCTAAATTAGAAAGCACAAATTCTTCTTCTGTGCGCATTTCTTTTTTATCTTCATCGGTCATATGGTCATAGCCTAAAATATGCAAACAACTATGTGTTGTTAAATAGGCTAATTCCCGTTCAAAACTATGCCCGTACTCGACAGCTTGTTCATGAGCTCGTTCCAAGGAGAGTATCATATCCCCCAATAGGTGATGTTCCTCTTCACTACCTTCGTAATCGTCCCCTTCATTAAGGGCAAAGGACAATACATCTGTTGGTCTATCAATACCGCGATATTCCTTATTTAGTTCATGAATTTTCTTATTGTCGCATAGTAGAATGCTTAACTCATCATCTTCAAGTCCATACACGCGGCTCACTTCATCGCAAACCTTTTGTATAACCTCTTCAATCTTAGTATCTTTGGCTATACCATCATCATAACTAATTTGTATATGCATAATTCTTATTCTTCCTTTGAAAGCTTTTGATGGTATGCATCATAGGCTTTAACGATGCGACCTACCAAATCATGACGCACCACATCTTGATCTGTAAAATACACCATATGAATACCAGACACGCGTTTTAATACCTTTTCTGCTTCATAAAGACCAGATATCACACGCGGAGGCAAGTCAATTTGTGTTTTATCACCATTGACGACCATTTTAGAGTTATTACCTAAACGGGTTAAGAACATCTTCATTTGCTCTGCCGTCGTATTCTGTGCTTCATCCAAGATGACGAATGCATTTTCTAATGTACGACCGCGCATGTACGCTAATGGTGCTACCTCGATTGTGCCCCGTTCCATAAAGCGTTGTACTTGTTCAATACCAAACATTTCGTGCAACGCATCATAAAGCGGACGCAAATATGGATCCACCTTATCTTGTAATTCGCCAGGTAAGAACCCTAGTCGTTCACCAGCCTCTACGGCAGGTCGCGTCAAAATAATCTTATCTACATTGCGGTTCTTCAAGTAAAATGCGGCTAATGCAACAGCTAAGAACGTTTTACCCGTACCGGCAGGTCCAATGCCAAAGGTGATAGTATTCTTGCGAATACTGTCTACATATTGCTTTTGACCTTCCGTCTTTGGCGTAATGCTTTTACCGCGCATCGTTACGGACAAAGTATCCTCAAACATAGAGTGAAGGGCATCCCCTTTGCCATTCATCACCATCTTAGCCGCAATGCGAACTTGAGATTCTGTAATTGTACTGCCTTCTTTATAGAGGAATACCAGTTCCTCCAATGTCCGATACAACGCCTCTACTTGAAGCTCGTCCCCTTTTATGACAACTGTATCACCACGGGATACAATATCCGCAGGAATGACTTCATTCATCATTTGTAAATATCTATTGTGTTGACCTAGTATAGATTGTGCTAAGTCATAGGTAGGAAAGGTAAATACCCGTTCGCTCATGCTTGTCCCCCATCTATAAATTTACGTACTGCTTTACCATTTAAATAATCACATAAATCGCCTTGATGTGCATCTAGTTCATCCATCATATCGTCGATTAAATCCTGTACACGCCACCAGCCCATAGACCAATTGGTAAATAATGTATTATCCTCTGGGGCACGACCCACTAATCGTTGTAACACGATATCTGGATGGAGATGGCGTAAAAACTGAACGACGCGCTCCGCATACTCCTCGGCGCTAATCAAGGTGATTTGACCTTCTTCATACCATTTGGCCATCAATGTATGTTTCACAATATATAGAGCATGTAACTTTACTTGGTCAACGCCAAGGGATGATAAAATTTTAGCCCCTTCAATGGTATCCTCCATCGTATCCCATGGCAAATTTACAATCATATGTGTGGTCACATTAAATCCATAACGCTTAATGCGTAGAACCGCATCGATAAACTGCGCTAAATCATGGCCCCGATTGATTTTATCAAGTGTATGATAATTAACGGTTTGCAATCCTAATTCGATGTAGATATCCTTATGAAATCGCTGTTGTATATCCTGCAAAACATCTAAATATTCATTGGAAATACAATCCGGTCTCGTAGCGATAGCAATCCCCACCGCCTCATCAATACAGCCTTGTTCCATATAGGATTTGAAATCCTCAAGTGGTAAATAGGTATTACTAAAGTTTTGATAATAAGGAATAAATTTTTTAGCCTTATATTTAGGTCCGATATGAGCAATATTTTCTTCTAACTGCATGCGCACCGTCATCCATGCAGGTCTATTTTCATAACCAGCACCGATTTCACCACAGAATGTACATCCTCCAACACCGGCTGATCCATCACGATTAGGACAGGTTAACGGCAATGCAACAGGTAATTTATATACCTTTTCACCATATGTTTCTTTATAAAATTTTGACACCATCCGGTACCGTTTCGGTCTCGTTGTATCTGACATAACACTCCTCTATATCATTGTATGTTTTCAGGGCGAATAAATGGGGCCACCTCTTTATTCACATCTATAATTACTGTGAAAGCCCCTTCCGGTATATGTTGAATTCCTAAATAAGCGGCTGTTTCACGGCTCATGGTCATTTCCACATATTGTTGGCGAATCTTGCGCCATTCTTTAAATGTATAATTCGGAATAAATGTAGAAGCTATCTCTTCATTACGCCAAAATGCTTCGCCTACTTGTAGCAATTCCTTCGTTTGTTTCGGCAATCCTACTGCTTCGCTGCGAACCTTACCGCGATAACTTACCAATGTATCGTATTGCAATAATTCTGCAGCTATCGTATCACCTTTATCAAGGAAGAAACGATATAAGAATTCAATTTGGTCTATATCCTTAAGATTAACCTTATGATTACCTTCCTTAAGCCATGCACGTGTCATATCACAGAAATAAGTAAATGCATCAGTTTCACCGTGAATCAATTGTTGTCCAATATAGCCAAAGGTTGTTCTAAATCGTTCGCTATTATAAAAGCGCTCAAAGACATCTTCAAAATATTTCAAGAAACGTACATCATCATAAGGTAATACATGCGTACTTAGAACCTCATATGGAGCCAACGGATCTGCTACATACTTATATTCACTCATCCGTCGTACACCAGATCCTTTTAGTAATTTTAAGAATCCTATTTGCAACGCATGAGGTTGTAAGCTAAATAAATCGTTAAAAGATTGTCCAAATCGATTAAAATCCTCATGAGGCAATCCTACGATAAGATCCATGTGAACATGCGTACGTCCTGCTTGAATGATAGGACGTATAGATTTTTGGATGTATGGCCAATCATTATAGCGATTGATAGCATCTAATGTTTTCTTATGTGTACTTTGTACGCCTACCTCGATTTGAATACGTCCAGGCGGCGTTTCACAGAGAATATTGGTTTCCCACTCCGTCATAAGTTCCGGTTCCATTTCTAAGTGGAAGTTCATATCTGTATCGCTATCTCTCATGAACTCCATAAGTGGTCTATGATGATGAGGCGCACAGTTAAAGGTGCGGTCTACGAATTTTACTTGCTTCACACCATGATCAATAAACCATTGGAGTTCTTTTAATGTCCGCTCTTGTGGAAAGAATCGAACCGTATTCTTATTGCCAGATAAGCAGTATTGACAGGAAAAAGGACAACCACGAGAGGATTCATAATAAATAATCTTATGCTCTAAATCCTCCATATCGTCTTCTGTATATGGGAATGGTATAGTCGATAAATCACGAACCTCTACGGCCTCTGCAGAGCCTAAAATATTACCATCCCTACGTCCTCTCACGCCAGGAATCACAGGATCTAACCCATCATTACCAAGATGTAATGCCGTTACAAGGGCATGGAATGCTTCCTCGCCCTCACCTTGTACAATATAATCGATATTCGGACATCGTTCTAATAATTCATCGGCTGTGAAAGAAACCTCTGGTCCGCCCAATACGATTTTAATATCGGGCCGTACGGCTTTCACCATGTCCACCACATGTAGTGTCATTTCGATATTCCAGATATAACAAGCAAAGCCTAATATATCGATATCATGCTCTGTAATATCGCTAAGAATATGTAAAACAGGCATATTAATAGTATATTCTAC
>ERZ1106961.403-NODE-403-length-18355-cov-7.794699_pt1 | contig 18355 bp, 14 predicted proteins | sample MGYA00403680_ERZ1106961 | MGnify/ENA primary metagenome ERZ1106961 (study PRJEB35170, sample SAMEA104062419) | human gut metagenome | biome: human gut; feature: human-associated habitat; material: faeces | place: Denmark | collected 2012-06-08 ... | reverse complement strand
AGACCAAATGGGTAAAATCGCTATCGATACAGCTCAAAAAGTTATCAAAGGCGAATCTGTAGATGCTAAGATCCCTGTAGATCTTAAAATTATTAAAAAATAATTACATATAGAAACTGGGTACAGAAAAAGAGGCTGTAACAGAATGCGGTTTTACCGCATTCTAGTTGCAGCCCCTTTTTATTTGGGCTCACGTTCTAAAAATTCTTTGAAGAACCCAATAAACCTCGGCAAATATGTTTGATCTAAACTTTCAATAGTCATATTACATTTGTAATTACAAGTGGTACAGATAGTAACATTCATTGTCAAAGCACCCTTTTGGTCTAAAGAGAATGTTAGCGTATCCCCTTCTCCCGTCAGAATATATGTAAAGGTTGCTTTGCCTTTACAGGTTTCATACAAGTCAACTAATTCTTTATAACCAGCGCGAATTCCTGACCAATCACTAGGGTCAATATATCCAGAACAAATATTATAGCCCCGTTTAATATAGATACCAAACACACCAAATGGAGATAGCTCTGTATCCATATCAAAGGCAATTGTTAAATTTGGTTCATTTACAATTTCATACATTCTATGTCACACTCCACAAACAACAATTTTTTATTTATTATAGCACTGTGTTTGTGAATATAATAGAAATTATAAGTTTTTCCAGAAATTAAATAGAACCAATCCATCCATATCCTTGTACTGCCATATCCATAAAATGATTCATAAGTAAGGACACCTTAGAATCAAAAGATGCTTTATCATAACTTTCCGGCAAATCATCATTCAAGGATAGTTCTACCTCATATTTTAGCTTAGCAATTGGTTGTTCATCCTTATACCAATCTACTACAAGAAGATCATTACGATTATCGACTAGCTTCTTATAAAGATTCTTGGCAGAGAGTTTTACTTTTTGCTCTTCATCCTTTGTCACCTTTTTTCCAGCAATAAGCAAATCAAAGATTTCTAGTTCTTCTTCTGTAAGGCCTTCTGTATTTGCACGATTATCTTCCTGACGAAGTTCTTCAAGAAGTTTTACAAGCTGCTCATAGTAATCCTCGTTTTCAGTGCCACCTGCATTATAGGAGTCAATAATTCGCTTGAAACGTTCGGAGAATTTAGTTCTCGTGCAATTTCTATTAAGCATCTGTTCGAGTGCTTGCTCAATGTATTCCTTCAAGTCGTTAATCTCAATAGCTTTATACTTAGCAACCTTAATTTCTTTTCTCAATTGCTCAATATCAACCTTAGAAAGATCAATAGCCTTTGTGCCTTTTATCATGTACTGTGCAGGTTTTTCCCGTACATAGTTTACAAACTCTGGACTCGCCGTGACACTACCATCTAAAATTTGGTTCATTTTTTGTCTAGCACGAGCAACCTTTTCATCGTTAACAGTGTTATGTAAAAGTCCATGCAAATACACAAGTGGTGCAAACTTATCATTGTTCCAATGCTTCTCAAAGATTTCTGGCTTTGATGCTTCGTATAGATTTGTCAAAGAATTAAGGATAACCTTAAATTTTTCTTTGTCATCATCTTTTGCCACGATAGTGTCATAAGCACTTCTTAATGCATCTAATTGATCCAGTGTATTAGAATCACCAATTATCTTTTCTAAATCAATATCAAGAGACACCAAGAAAGAATCTGCTTCATCGATTGTACCGTCAATATAGCTAATTAATTGGTCAATATCTTTTGCAGGGAATTCTGTTCCATCATCACCAGTGGCATATTCTGTTAATGCCTTCTTCATGTATTTAAACACGTTGACATAATCTACAATGATTCCGGCAGGTTTTCCCGGATACACTCTATTCGCACGAGCAATTGCCTGCATCAGCGTGTGGCCTTTCATTGGCTTATCAAGATAAAGTGTAGATAAGTTCTTTACATCAAATCCTGTCAGCCACATGGCACAAACGAACACAAGTTGCAGTGAGTCATTAGGATCTTTGAATCTATCCTCAATATCTCTGCCATACGGTGTGATTTCTTTCATCTTTGCCCGATGTTTTGTAATATCTAATCCTTGTTTTGCAAACTTGGCTTCTTCATCATTCTCTTCGGAGATGATAACGGCCATTTCAACCTTATTCATATAAGCAAGAATATGTGTAAGCTGATCACGTTCTGCCTTAGTGGAAGCTGTATTTCGCTCTTTCATGATGTTCTGCTTTTCTATAGCCCAATAATGCTGAACCTTGTCATACATTTTGACAGCAGTATACTTATCAACAGATACAACCATACCTTTTCCAAGGAATCCACGTCTTGGGAAGTGGTAAGCAATATCCTGTGCCACTTTATCTAAGCGGTCATCTCTCTTGATAACTTCAAGGATACGTGATGATGCATTCTCTAAGAGACGTGTTTCATCTTCGTTAAGATTTTCTTCCTCAATTATATCCACAACGTCATCGTCAAGAAAATCATTTTCAAGCCCAACTTCCGGAACTCGTCTAGAATAGAATAATGGAACGGTAGAGCCATCTTCAACAGACTGTGCAAAATTATACTCTGATACATAATCTCCAAACCATTGATTTGTAAGACGTTTTGTGCCTAGCAACGGTGTTCCGGTAAATGCAACAAAATTAGCATTCGGAAGTGCAGTTCTCATGTTCTCTGCTAAATCCTTATACTGTGTTCTATGTGCTTCATCAACAAGAACAATAATATCATCACGAGTAGAAAGCACTGGATATTTCTTTGTCTTATCGTATCTGAACTTATGTATCAGCGTGAAGATAAAAGCCTTATTGGTAGTCAAGAAATCTCTTAACTGCTTGCTGTCCTTTGGCTGGCATTCTTCTTTAGAGCCAATAACCTCTGTACGCACAAAGTTCTTATGAATCTGTGTATCCAAATCTTCACGGTCTGTGATAATGAGGAACGAGAAATTACCTTGAATCTTACGCTTCACTTTACGTGCAAACATAACCATAGAGTAAGACTTACCTGATCCTTGTGTATGCCAGAAGACACCAAGTTTACCATTCAATTCTTTTCTGTTTTCTACTGATTCCATCAGATTATTTACGCCTAAGTACTGGTGGTTCTTAGCGATAATCTTTATTCTCTGATTTTCAAAGAGAATAAAGTTTTCTATATAATCAATGAGTCTATCTTTGTTAAGAAGACCATCAACAAAATATCTGACAGAGCTATCCTTAACATTATCCGCAGCAAGAATGGCTTCTCTGTCCAGCTTCTCTTTTTCGCTGTCAATTTTGAGCCATTCAAAGAAGTAATCATAGGTCGCATTAAATGCACCAAGCTTCGTTTCCAAACCATTTGAAAGCACACAAATCTGATTAAATGCAAAAAGATTCGGAATATCTCGCATACAATCCTTGAGATTCTTATTATAGGCTTCTTCAACCTTAACAATGCTATTTTTCAGTTCAATAAACACAAGAGGCATACCATTGACAAAGATAAGGATATCCGGTCTTCTGTAGTAAACCTTCCCCTGAATCCACATCTGTGATACCGCTGTGAAAGTATTATTCTCCGGGTGTTCAAAGTCTATCAATTTTACAAAATCGAAATCTTCCTTGCCGTTTCTACGAACTGTGATTTTTATATTATTACGGATTTGTCTATATAATTTGTAGTTCGTATCTACAATGTCCGTTCCTGTAAAATCCTGTCTTAGGCTTTTAACAATATCCTTAATCTTATCTTCCTCGATAGTAGGATTGATACGCTTCAGAGAGGTCAGCATCACATCAGGAAGGATACATTCCTTCTTAGAGTTTCTACCTGTACCATCGGGCAATACATCTCGTTTATCTGGCGAAGCATCACAAATGAGGATATCATATTTAAACGGCTCAGCTTTTAATTTTGACAATATAGCCTGTTCTATATCATCTTCAGATATAAAATTACTCATATGAACACCTCCTTACACTTCAAGTTTTCCACTCATCAAGCGTGGTAATAGCGCGTCTCTTTGTTTGATAAGTTTATCATTTTGCATCATCAATGCTCGGATTGTTTGATATAAGGGTTCTTTTTGCTTATCAAATTCTTTTATTAACTCAGCTGGCGGAATAACTATTTTTACTTTTTTTATTAAATCCTGACTTAGATTCTGTTGTGCAGCTCCAAATCCAATGAGCAACAAATAATCACGAATCGAATAAAGATAATGAAACAAATAGTGTCTAGAGTTAATTTCATTTTTATCGTTAAAGACACAGCAAGCCTGATTGCAAGTCATTTCAGAATCCAAATATGCTAACATTCCAATGTTTACTCCGTACATTGCCATAACAACCGCGCCTTGTGGTAACAACTTTGCGGATGACCCTTTTATTCCTGCTTCTGTTATACATTCGTCAGTATGAATTATTATTCCGTCTTTTATTTCTCCAGTCTTCACCCAAGGAATAGTTCCCTCTGTATAATATTCCTCGTGTGTTCTACTTGGAGTTCCACCGGAGCAGGTATTATAATGAAGACCAATTTTTTCTCTTACCCAACCTCTAGGCATTCCATCTTCAAACTCCGTATCCTCATATCCCGGAAAACGGAATCTCACAAACCACTCCTTATAGAGATTCTCAGCCATTTGCTCTAGGAGGCGGATTCGCTTGTTGTTGTTTTCGATGAGGTTGTCATAAGTTGAAAGAATATTGGCAATTTTTCTTTGTTTACCAATATTTATATCTGGAACAAGATATTTCATTATTGCCGTCTGTGTACCTCTAGGCATTTTTGTTCCTTTGGATGTAACTGTATCATAATTGAAAAAGTTATTGTCACTTAATACATAGTATAAAAATTTTGAATCAATATCTTTATTTGCTCTGACTACTAATACATCGTTTGAACAACTGCCATTTTTATCGGCATACCATATTTTTCTAAAATATGGACGAATATTAGATAGAAGAATATCATTGGGTCTATATGCTGATGCTGTCTTAGAATCTGGCAATGAACTGGCTATAGTTACCCCGCCTTTATCTTTAATCATATTTTCTGTAGAAATATATGATTCGTAATTAATATTATCGGTTCTATCTTTTCCCCAAGATGCGCAATCACTTAGTCTTTTATATTCCATATCACTCACCCAACAATTCTTTCAGATTATTCGAAATGAGTTCTTCGAGTTCTTTTGCCTCAGCACTTAATGCAGTGAACTCAGCATACAATGAATACATTTCTTCTTTGAATTCTTCATATGTTAAACCATCATCTTCAATAACTACTCCAACATAACGGCCTGCATTAAGGGAATAATCTTGATCAATAATTCCATCTTCACCATCCATCGGTGCAGCTTTGCAAAGACCGATAACATCAGCATACACACCATCAGGGAATCTTTCAGTTAACCAGTCAATTTGTGACTGCCAATATGATTTTGTAAGAACTTCCTTATCATCAGAAGCTTCTGGAGCATTTGCAAGTTCGGCTTTATACTCATCAATCAAATCAACAAGAGCATGTGTATCGCCGTGATATAGTTTTGTGATAACTCCAAGGTTCTTAATCTGCTCATCAGAGAACTTTCTGTGTGCTTTATCTACCTGTGTGAAAACATTTCTTGCATCAATAAACAAGATTTCATTTTTCTTATCACTATTTGGCTTCTGCTTATCAAAGAACCACAGAGTAGCAGGAAGTGTAACTGATGAAAACATATTAGTAGGAAGTGTCACCATCTGTGAGATAATACCTTCTTCAATCATTTTCTTTCTGATTTCATATTCTGAACCAGAAGCATCAGAAGCAGAATTGGCCATAACAAAAGCTGCTTTCCCATCCTCCTTCAATGCAGTGGCAAAATAACCAATCCACAAGTAGTTTGCATTGGGTACAGTTTCTTTCTTATCAGATTCTTTCTTTTTTGATTTAGTCTTATTTCTTGGTATGCCATATGTATTGAATCGGGTGTCATCAGAAACTTTTTCAACCACAACCTCATCGACGTTAAAGGGTGGATTTGCCATTACATAATCAAACTGTCCAACTGCATTATATGGATCAGAATAGAATGAGTTAGCCTGCGTAATGTCACCACGAATATTATTAAGAAGAAGATTCATCTTTGCTAGTTTTACTGTATCAGGTTCCTTTTCAACACCATAGCAACGGAATTTCATCTGTTCACTTTCACTGGCATTGTGATTATGCATATATCGTGCGGCCTGAACGAACATACCTCCAGAACCACAAGCAGGGTCTAAAAACTTCTTTTCACCTGGCTGAGGATTTAATACTTCAACCATATATCTTACAACTGTTGCAGGAGTATAGAATGTTCCGCCATCCTTACCTTCTGCAAGGGCAAAATTACCTAAGAAATATTCATAAATTTCACCAAAGATATCGATAGTGCTATTTTCAGGAATATCCTTAAAAATACGTACGATATTAGAAAGAAGTTCCGGTTCTTCTTCTGGTACAAGCTGAGCATATACTTCTTTTGGAAGGACACCATCCATTTTAGGGTTTTCAGCCTCGATTGCTTCCATAGCATTTTTTACAAGAGTAGCTTTACTAGCATCATCTGGTGCGTCATTGATAAAGTCATAATAAGCACATTCAGGAAGATAGAATCCACACTTCTCGATAGAGATTTCTTTAATGGACTTTTCCATACGTCCACCTTTAAGACGATTATACTCCTCCTCAATATTTTCCTTATGTTGTTTGTATAAGATATCTGCATATCTAAGGAAAATAAGTCCAAGAATAGGCTGACCATATTTATTTGCAGCTAAATGAGCACTAGCTCGAAGCACATCAGCAGAGTGCCATAGCGTATCTTTTAACTGTTTTAATTCTTTATCTGTCATAACAATAGTGCTCCTTTATTTTTCTATCTTATAGTCAAACCAAGACGCCTCTAGTACTTCATAAGGGATATTATTATCTAAACAAAATGTATTAATACTTTTCATTGCTTTTAGATTTGGCTTTGAACGTCCAGATTCCCAACGATTCACAGTAGAAAAAGCCACGCCTATTATATCGGCAAATTCCTGCTGAGTTAAAAATGAACGTTGTCTAATTCTTTTTATTTCTTTAGGAAAATCCATATATATGCATCTCCTTTTTATCCATTAATATAGCATTATTATAGCAAACAAATATATATTTTTTTAGTATCTATCCACTAGCATTCTGACTTATTGGTATTTACCAATATCAAAATTAGAGAATATGATAACCATATATGAATAATCTCAAAATAATATAAACTATCTTTCTTTAGGTTCTCGCTCCAAAAAAGCTTTGAAAAACTCAATAAACCTCTGCAAATATGTTTGATCTAAGCTTTCAATAGTCATTATTCCCCATCAATCACCGGTATCAATGATAGCTGAACAACAGTGATTTCCTTGTTTGATATAATAACTATATTAATTATATAGACTTTTCCGTATGCTATAATGAGCATATATAAAACTCAAAGGAAAGGAGGATTCATATGGAGTATGTATTACTCAACAAGGATACCCCTCTCTTGCAGTTTTGCATCGAGAGGCACGAAGATGTTGTCAACTTAACCACATTGGTTCGCATGGATATTTCTGATTTAACAATCATAGATAATGCGACATTGCCAATAAATATGCAACCTACCATAAAAGGACTAAAAAATTGGTTATTACAACGTAAGATTCCAAATAATCGTGCATTTGTTGAGAATTTATTAGATGCCATTTCAGACACAGAAAATCCATATCGATATTTAGATGTAACCTATGGTCTATCTCTAAATGATACATATTGGGTAAAACCGACTCATTCCACTATTTCATGGTCAGATGTTAATTTATACGACAATCCATTTAGCGAAATTGTAGCAGGCATCGCTTTCACAGGCGAAGATAGTCATATACAAGGGATTGTGACGACCCCCGAATACACAACAAATGGCATGCTCCGTAAATGTTGGCATCGTGAAAATGGTGTCATCTATTTATACAAAGGTTCAACACCTCGCTATGCCAATGGAGGGCTTGAGGCACTCAGTGAAGTATATGCTAGTCAGATTGCGGCCGCTATGGGGTTAGCACATGTGGAGTATAAACTCACTACATTCCACGACCAACTAGTTAGTGCGTGCCCTCTATTCACATCGGAACAGGTCGGATACATGCCTATATCTGGTCTTATAAAAGAAACAATATCTCGTGACGAACTTATGTTATATGACACACAGCACGATATAGCTAGATTGTACGGTATTATCCCATTTTCTGATATGATGATATTTGATGCACTCATTCATAATACTGATCGACACCTCAACAATTTTGGTATTCTCATTGATAATGAAAGCAATCGTATCCTAGGTCCTGCACCTTTATTTGATCATGGAAATTCATTATTCTACAATATAACTAACGATGAATATGCCGATTTAAATGGTGTGAAAGATATCAGTTTTTGGGGACTCTCCTTTGATACATTGGCAAAATTATATCTTCACGACTCACACCGCGCCATGTTAACGCCATTACTAAATTTTAAATTTAATCGTATTCCATCAGATATACTAACAAATGCAAAATTAGATATATTAGAATCCTACATCCAACAACGATCTGCTTATTTCATACGTTTACTCGACGAAAAATACATCAATTTCATGAATCCTAATATACCTCAACAATAGCAAAAGAGGCTGTCAATAATGACAGCCTCTTATTACATTTTGTACAACCCCTTCTACAAAATAGAACAGGCCTGTTCTATTTTGTAGTACCCCTATATATCCTTTCTAGGAATTAGTACAGGCCTGTACTAATTTTGGAACCACATGTATAGGGCGCTCTGAGATTAGAACATGAAGTTCACATCTGTACGCCAGTAATCACCTAAGTGGTTACCATCCATATCCTTATTAGCAAAACCGTAGTATGCACCAATAGATACGTTTTTATATGGAACGTAGTTTACATTAGCTACAAATCCTTTATAACCATTACGTACATGAGCAACGCCCTTAGTATCCACATAGTGTTGATTGTAGAAGCTATAGGCCGGTGCAAAGGCACTACTGAAGACAGGCGAGTTAGCTTCTTCATAGTAATATTGACCACGTACGCTATAAGTACGGGCTTTACTAATATTGTAATTACCATAACCAAGGCTCGCCATCCATGCTTGGGAATCGGATACACCTGGTGCTGTAAGCCATTCACCGAATACATTCCAACGGTTGAAGTTCATATTTGCATTAAGTCCCCAAATGTTTTTGTATGGAGAATCAATGAAAGATTTAACTTGTTTGCCTGTCAACGCATCAACGTCTTGACCTTGGTACAATTTACCATTATGGAATCGACCATACATACCGCCAAGGGTTACATGTTTATTAAGTTTGCCCTTCACTTCTAACATAGCTGCAGAGATAGTGTTTTCCTTATTTTGGTACGTACCTGCACCACCCCACCAGTACCCATAACTAGCGGATACATCGAGCTTACCATGTTTGTACATGAGGCGTGCCCCATCGATGAGGTCATCATACATGAGACCTAGTGCAGGCGTATAGAGTTGACGACCTACGCGCAATGTTGTGTCTTTACCAAAATGATGATCTACATAGGCAAGATTTACCTGAGCTATATTAGCATTGCTATTGCCGAGCTCACCGGAACCTTGTACCCGAACAACGGCATCGGTTTTATCATTAACCTTAGCATTAAATATCACACGAGCCCGATAATCAAAGGAGGAATGCTTTCCATAAGCATACGCATCATTTTTCAATTGACTGCCGCGATAACGTAAACGATAATTACCTGTTACCTTCACATTACCCACTTGATCTTCTAATTTTGCTACACGCACGCCCAATGTATTGAGTTCATTACTAAATTCATCGGCCAAGCGATTAATCATAGCTTGTTGTTCCGCATTAGCGCGGTCTTGATTCGCCATGGCTTTTGCTACCATTTGAGCCATTTCATAGCGTGTAATATCTTTATTGCCTTTGAAAGTCCCATCTGGGTAGCCATTAATAATGCCGGCAGATGCCAATTGTTCTACTGATTGATAGGCCCAACTAGAAGGCTCTACATCACTAAATGGATTGGCTGCATAGGCACTGACAGAACCCAATACAAAACAAGAAACTAAACTTGCTACTAATTTTCTATTCATAGAGATAACCCACTCTCATCTATACACAAACAAAATATATGAATCTATATTCTCTACACCGCATCATCATACTATATAACATGCGATACACGTATTAAAGATACCGCCTATTCATGAGGTGTTGTATAGTTAATATCTTGTGCCTTGTAGCTTTCACCATGAGCCAATACATGCACGATGGTTTCCAATGTGGCACATACAGTTTCAACAGCCATACTTGGTTGATTTGGTTTATCCACCACTTGAGATGGCAAGTACGGAATGTGCATAAAACCAGCCTTGATATTGCCCTTTTGTGCCGCATAATGGCATACACCATACATCAAGTGATTGCATACGAATGTGCCAGCTGTGTTAGAAACCTTTGCAGGAATACCATTTTGGTGCAATGCATTGACGATGTTTTTAATAGGCAATGTTGCAAAATAGGCACTTGGTCCATCGGCTACGATGGGTTCATCCTCTGGTTGGTTACCGCCATTGTCTGGAATGCGGAAATCGTCGCAGTTTATAGCAACACGTTCCACTGTAATATCTGGGCGACCACCTGCTTGACCAACACATAGAATAAAATCTGGTTCACATTTTTCAGCGGCTGCTTTCACAGTATCAACAGAAGTATAACGCACAGTTGGCACCATTTGAGTAACAACCTTGTAATCGCCATCTGTATAACCATCCATCGTTTTTACCGCTTCCCATGCAGGGTTAATAGGTTCACCACCAAATGGATCAAATCCAGTAATTAAAATAGTTTTCATCATAACACCTCATAAGGATATTTCAAAAATTGTTCATCCACAGAACAAGGTCTTAAATAAAGTAGTACATCAATAGGATATTCAACACGAGCATAGCCAAGGCAATTGGAATTTGCGCTTTAATAACGCCGTATTGGTCACGCATTTCAAGGAGCGCTACCGGTACGATGTTAAAGTTGGCAGCCATAGGTGTCATTAAGGTACCGCAGTAGCCAGCAAGCATAGCGATGGCACCAACAGCTGCTGGGTTAGCGCCGTGAGCCACAACGAGCATTGGAATACCAATAGCACTGGTAATCATCGCAAAGGCTGCAAATGCATTGCCCATGATCATTGTAAAGATAACCATGCCGAGACAGTATGCTACGACAACGAGGAATACATTATCGGCAGGTACTATACTAGCCACAGCACCAGAGATAATTTTACCAACGCCAGCCAAATTAAATAGATAACCAAGAGCTGCTAATAATTGGGATAAAATAGCGGTCCAACCGATAGCATCGATGAGACGACGCCCTTCGTGGAAACCTTGGTTAAGTTTCCCTTTAGTAATATAAAGAGCGGCACACATAGCGATAATGGCTGCAATACCAAGGCCTACAAGGGCACCTAATTTAGTAAAGAAGCCAATGATGAATGTGATAATACCAACAAGCAAGGCTGGTACGAAAATAACATTACCAATACGAACCGCTTCGCCTTTTTTGAATTCAATAGGAGATTCAAAGTAATGACCTTTGCCTAATTGTTTTACCAATACGATACCGGCCATAACGATAACAAGCCAACCATTGATTTCTTTAGAAAGGTAAGAACCAAAGATAAAGGATATGCTGTACAAGAGCCAGAATAAGCCTGTACCGATGCGATATTTATGTTCCTTATCAAGGAATGATTGAATGGCAAAGATAAATAAGATAATCCCTACGAGAAGGTATACATAATCTAATGGCTGCATTTTATAGATAAGTTCTAACATATTATTCAGCCTCCTTCTTTAATTCTTCTGGTGTAACGAGGATATTAAATTCGTTTGGTACCAATTTACCAGATTTCATATCCTCTTCGTCACGTGCTACAGAGGCTTGAATTGTTTTATCGAAAATAATAAAACGAATGAAGTTAACGATATATGCACAGATAGCTGTTGGCAATCCATAAAGCACCATATCTGTTAATTCAACGGAATACCCTAATTGTTCCATAACACCCTTGATGAGTAATAACCCACCAGCCGCAAGAAATAGGTTTTGACCAAAGAAGTTACCACTATTATCTGCAGAAGCAGCCACACCACGCACCTTATCGAGGGTCCGTTGCGATACGGGACGACCTTGTGCTACGGCCGCTTCACTCATAGGCGCAATCAATGGACGCACCATGGCAACCATACCAGACATGTTAATACCAAAGGCAACTGTCACTTGGCGGATAAATAGGTAAATCATAAAAATCCGACCTGCTGTAGCAGCATTAATCTTGCCGATCAAAATTTCAGCACGTTCACGCAAGCCGTGACGTTCCATAAGACCAATAACAGGTAGAATTAAAATAAATAATGACATATAACGATTTTTAACAAAGGCTTCGCCAATAGCACCAACGATATCGTTGATACTGAGACCACCTGCAAGGCCCGTTACAAACCCTGCGGCTACGACAACTAACAAGGCATTAAAGCGCAGCATCAAACCGATGACCATCACTAAAATACCAGATAAGACTAACATAGTCTCACATCCTTTCAAAAACCATCTACCATTCAAAGCTGAACGTATAGATATAACATATATGTATATATTATATATCTAAATGTAAAAATCCTGCACTATCTTGTACCAAAAAAATACACCTCATGAGGATACTCTCACGAGGTATATGTATTATAAAGCCCTTCCACGTTTCTGACGCAATTAGATTAAATCTTTTTTAAACAATACTGTAGTATGTTGTTTTCCTCTAAAATGTACTTGGTCATAGGCTTTAAATCCGAAAGATTCATACATCTTAGGTAACCATGGATGTTCTTTAGCTGTACCTAATGTAACGGCTGGTGTCTTAAACTGAGTTTTTAACAACTCTTCTGCATATCCTAGCGTTTCCCGTGCATAGCCTTTGCCTTTGAAAGCTGGTGCTGTTACAAAATGTGCAATATGTGGAAATTTATCCGGCGTAGAGTATTTAACCCATGGCATACAGAACGTAATAGAGCTCACTAATTGTCCGTCGATATACAATCCATATACAGGATAGGTTTCAATCCACTCTTTAGATTCTTCTTCGGTAAAATCGATGGCATCAAAGGTGATTGGAAAATCCTTAATAGCTGCATAACCATCAATTAAAACCTTATGGTATTCCGCTGTATCTTCTACTGTTAACTGTCTAAATTCTTTCATTGTCTTGCCCTCATATCTATATCTTTATCAAACTACTATTTTTTACATTTTATACATATATTCTGTATATTTATTATCACGAATGTAATTATACTCCTATATGTATCTAGATGCAATAATTTTACATAAATATTTGATGAAGTTTTATAATCTTAAGAATAAAAGAAAAACAGGATGCATCACGGGGATACATCCTGTTTTGGAGCTTTCACAAGCTCGAGGGGAAGTTATTCTTGTATTATTGGCTAATACGGGAACCGTAAACGTCGCGTTGGTTATGTGGTTCATTGTTAACGCGAACACGTTCTGTTTTATGACGATCGTTGTCACCACCAGAGATACGATCAACACGGTAATGGTTAAGACGAATATTTTGTAATTCAGGTTGGAATTCGTCCATAGCACGACGCATGTTATCATCGATAGGAGCACCATTTTGAAGAGCACGGTACAACATTGTTGCGAATTCGTAACGAGTCATAGTCGCATCGCCTTTAAATGTGCCATCAGGGTAACCAACAAGGATACCATTACCAGCCAATTGGCTAATGTATTGGTAAGCCCAGTGGTTGCGTGGAACATCTGGGAATTCTGCAGTTTTGCTAGGATCGATGGCATGTGGATTCAAGATTTGTAACAAGTTGTTGTATTTATTTTCCATATCTTGAAGACGTGCATTCAATTCAGCGATTTCACGACCCATAGCTACACGGGAACGAGATTCTGGAGCGCGTTTACCAAGACGAATGGATACGCCTGCATTCAATTGAGGATTGCCATTGCCAACTGTGCTACCAACGGAAATCATTGTATCTTCATTAGGACGATAGAACGCACCCAATGCAGCGGAGTTAGCATTGTGGTAATGACCATAACCAGCTGCTACAGTCCATTTGTCATCAGGGTTGAAGTCCAATGGATGCAATGCAGCCAATGCAGCAGAACCTGCACCTACTTTGTTAACGCGTTGTTCTACATCGCCTACACGGTTAGTCAAGTTAGTAATGTTATTGTTGATGGCACCGTTTGTAGAATTGTCGATTTGATTTTGTAAATCATTAGCTACAGAGAACAATTGACTGCCATTGACAGCATCTGTAGATGTAGCAGAGATTTCGCCTGCGGCTACATTTTTAATTTGACGTTCTTGACCAACTTGGCCTACAGAAACGGAGCCTTTAGCTGCAGAACCTACACCGGCAAAGCCACCATATGTATGAGTTGCAATTGGAGCACCGCTTGTAATGCTAGTTGTCGCAACAGAAGCACTGTTTACGGATGTTGCAGGAGCAGATTGAGATTTGTAACCAATAGCAACAGAGTTCGCATCACTTGCAACAGAATGATCACCGATTGCCATAGCATAGTCCGCTGTAGCATGTGCATCAGAGCCGAAAGCATTTGCGCGTTCACCTTGAGCTTGTGCACCAGCACCATAAGCTTGTGCATGGTCACCAGAAGCAATAGCAGAAGAACCGACTGCATTAGTATGTGCACCTGTAGCTTGTGCACCAGAACCAATAGCGTTAGCCTTATATCCAGCGGCTTTTGCTTCATAACCAATAGCTTGAGAACGAACTTCGGATGCATTAGCACGGGTACCAATTGCAGTAGACCAAGTACGTTCAGCATTAGCACTATGACCAACAGCAATAGCTTCGTTCATCAAAGCTTTAGATTCATGACCTACGGCTAGTGCAGAACTACCAGCTGCTATATTTTCAGAGCCCATAGCAACGGAATTACTTCTCCAATCGCCAAGTTTTTTAGTACGGTCATCAGATTCATTATCATAATCACGGTCACGGAAATTAGCATCAGATTCTTTTACAGTATTTCTGTAACCATAGCCGATAGCATGTGTACCATTAATAACATTACTATCACCAAATGCTTGTGCATAAGCACCTGTTACAGTGTTGCCATCGCCAAATGCATTAGCTTGGTCACCATTAACTATGTTTTGGTTACCATATGCACTGCTGGAACCAGTCGCACTCGTAATGCTATTACCTTGACCTACTGCGATGCTAGTAGCTGTACCATTCGCAACAGTACCATAACCCACTGTATTATGTGGATCTGGAGTTTGACCAGCTTGATCACCTACGGCTGCAAAAATAAAACCATCTGCTGTAGATACAGGTGTTGCTGCACTAACAGGAGTAACTGCAGATACGCCTACTGCAGCTGTAGCAGCCAATACTGCAAATGCTAATTTTTTGGAATGTTTACTTTCTCTCATCTTACACCCTCACTAAATTAAAATCCTTAACAATATACAATACAATTTTTCAGTCTCTCTATTCGCCTCTCTCTTTAGCCTAACCTAAACATATAGTTCTCTCAAAAAATAATATTTAAGTCAGTTTAAGAAAAATTTATATTGTTAATTACTTGCATAGCATATCAAAATTTTACGATATGCACAAGACTTTTTTCCATATAAAGTTCATTAATAACACTTCATATACATCAAAAATAGCTTGATTGCCATTGTTCTATACCCTATTGATATGCTCATCAATTTTTATGATGAGCTTTAAAATCAGAATATTTTGTGCCCTTTTCATGTGATACATCAATTTACTTATAAATAATCAATATTTTAATAAGCACAGTAAATCCCAAACGCATCACCCTCACTATATTTTCATGAACCAATCATGAACACTAGATATTTCTATTCATTTACGATGCTGAATAATTAGTTGTTTCTATGTATTTTTAAATATATTTTAATATTAATTCGAACATTATCTCAACCACATCAAATCTCTATTTTTAAACAAACCATAAACTGTCTTTTTCCTTTTCATTTTCACTAACCTTCCATAAGTACTTAATTATGAAAATCATATACAGAATTATTAATTTACATTTATATACATACAGGATATAATCAAGATGAACACTATATATCTTATTTCGTAATATATAAAGGAGAGGATATTATGGAAAAAGTAAACCAACGTGGAAAGTATTTATTCATTGCTGGTATTATTAGTTTAATTATTGCCATCGTAATCTTATTTGTTATTCCAGATCCATCAGCTAACAATGTGGAGATAGCCAAAAAGGCTACAAGCGCAGTGCAAGCAGCACAAGAAATTTCTAAAAACAATCAAAGTAGTATTTTAATGCATACAATTGGCATGGGCCTATTAGGTTTCGGTATCACTGGAACTGTGGGTGGCTTCATCCTTAAGTCTTTAAAGAAAAAACAATAGAATATCGCAAAAAAGGTGTTACTACATCCCCTATTGAAACAGTACTAGCTGTTATCAATACAACGAGGATGTGTAACACCTTTTTATTATCTATTTGATGTATTATAAAAGAACCATAAAACCTATTTAACACGTTTCATGATGAGCAATGCCAATATAATCCCTAATGAGGATGTCACAAGTTGTGGCCAACTAGATACAAAGAGCATGGTATTTACAATCTTTGGTGGAAGTTGGAATAACGAGAAAAACAACGAATATCCACCAAATAGAACGCCTGCTTTCACTAATGCAGCCACAATGATAAGTAAAAGTTTTGGTTTATGTTGCAACCAATGTGCGACTAATACATAGGCTGTCGTGCCTAATCCTGTAATAAAAATAAATGGTGGCAATGGTAACATGCCTTGTAAATGTGCTACAACTGGCGCAACCCAGGCAATAACAAGACCATTTTTCCAACCATAACGCCATGTGGCAAGCACAAATGTAGCCGATGTGATAGACCCAATAAGGAACATGCTGATCTGATTCGGAATAAATGGAAACATAAGACGCAAACTTTGCGCTAACAAGGCTACGGCCAACAAAAGGCCGGTGCCTGTAATAGATTTTGTAGACATAAGAACCTCCCCTTATACGATATATACTTTACAAGAGGTACTTACCTCAAATACATACATTAAGCTTTCACAAAAAATAAACGTACCCGATCATATACCCAGTTATAAACATAGGTGTATACCAAGATAATCAATGTCATAGAAATATCCGTAATAAATGCCATCCACAGGGTGATACTCATCATATACATAATCATTGGCACCGTAGCCGCCAATAATAGACCTTCAAACAATACAGCATGAATCGTGCGAATTACGGGACCTCGTGCCAATCGATCACCTGGTACTAATTTATCAAAGATCCAGTTAAATATGAAATTCCATATGACTGCAGTCAACGAAATTAATATCATCAACAACAATGGTTGCCCCTCATGAGGAATAAATTCAATGACTAGCATCCCGATTAAAATCGCACCCAGTTCAAATATTACTGATTGTATCGTACGTTCAAGAATAGACATATATACCTCGCGTTTATATGCAACCTCTATATGCGTTATTATAACACAATCTAGAGGTTCATTTTAGGTATGAAAAAGCCCTAATATATCTATCGAGCGACTTGCCTCTGAGTGAGTCATTCTACTTTGGGATATAAAAAGACCCACGAAGCGTTCTGTTAGCGCGACTTGCGAAGAACTGGAGTGCGAACAGAATGATTCGTGGGGCCCTATTTTATTATCCTAAAAGTGGCATTACGAACTGAATCCATGGAATCCCCACCACGATAAAGATAGCGAGGTAGATAATCCCAAAGATAGCGCCTAATTTCCAGAATTCAGGACCTTTGTTATAGCCACTAGCAAACCAAATTGGGCTGTGACCAGTACCATATGGTGTAAGGATACCCATAATACCCATCGGTACTAACAGAATCAACATGACTTGCGCTGGATCAACGCCAGGAATTTGAAGAATTAAAGTAGCAAATAAACCTACCATAGCTGTTACATAAGCAGTACCAGATGCAAAGAAGTAACGAAGCAAGCAGAATGCTAATAGCAAACCAAGAACTGCCATTGTAGGATCTAAAGAAACCAAAGAACCACCAGCAGATTTAGCAAGCCAGTCTAAGAAGCCTACATTTTTAAGGCCCGAAGCCATAGGTACGAGTGTAGCAAACCAAGTCAAAACATTCCATGCTGGTTTGTTAGCAAGGAAGTCTTGCCATGTCATAATCTTAGTGAAAA
>ERZ1106961.399-NODE-399-length-18931-cov-28.755775_pt1 | contig 18931 bp, 10 predicted proteins | sample MGYA00403680_ERZ1106961 | MGnify/ENA primary metagenome ERZ1106961 (study PRJEB35170, sample SAMEA104062419) | human gut metagenome | biome: human gut; feature: human-associated habitat; material: faeces | place: Denmark | collected 2012-06-08 ... | reverse complement strand
TATTTAAACAAGTAGTAGGTTTGGGGTTAGTATTACTTGTCGGGAGATAAATACATTAAGTAATCAGGGAATATTTACTTATAATTATCATTTGATGTAGTAATTATAAGTAAATACTATGAAGGTAAAATGAACTTCTAAAAAATATTTTATGAAATTTAGATGAAATGTAAAATTCGTTTATTAAATGTTGATAAATGCCATACTTCTTGATATGATAATAGAGGAGGATAATATCTTCTCTTTATTTTTTTTAAAAATATTTAAAAAAATCGTTCTAGTTATAAGACTTTTGTTGTTGGGTTAGAAAGGGGGCCACTATGAAGTTGCTTATAGCTTTGATGGCCTTTTTTTGCCTCATAACATATTCGAATACAGCACAAGCGACTGATTGGTACTATGTAAGTCCTGATGACAAAGGTAATCAACTCTTTATAGATAATGATAGTGTTCAAAAAAGCGATTATGATGCTGTTCTTTGGCTAAAGGTTAATGAACCAGGTGGCGATGAACTTCGCTATAAGGTATATATTAGCCGTTATAATCGGACCATGGAAATTCTAGAAGTAGATGCGTATATGCCAAACGGCACTCAATATGATAATGTTGATTATGATAAAGATCCTGAACCGATTGAAGGCAATACAAATGGTCAAGCCATCTATAGATTGTTATGGCAATAAATAGCTTGAATTTAATATTTTAGATATAAATTTAAAAAATTAAATATAAAAATACCTAGCTAGACAGCAACTAGCTAGGTATTTTTTGTGTGTAAATGTATTGTAAACACGCAGAGGTGTTACAGTCTTTGTAGATAGGTAAAATTTAAGATATCCATTAGTGATTGGTAACAACCGTTAGTTTATAGCTGAGCGGCTGTACGGGTTAATTCCAAATCATTAATCATTTGTAAATCGTCTTGCGGGGATCTACCGCCAGTTGTTAAGTAACCGCCTACCATGATGCCATTAAGACCACCTTTTAGTGCGTACGATTGTAAATCACGTAGATTTACTTCTCGACCGCCTGCGGTGCGAATTAATGCATGAGGTAAAATGAAACGGAATACAGCGAAGGTACGTAAAATTTCCATCGGTTTTAACGCTTTGTTATGTTCGAATGGAGTACCCTTAATCGGATTTAATATGTTTAATGGAATGGAATCAATGTTAAGGCGTTTAAGTTCAAACGCCATTTCTACGCGTTGTTCTAGAGTTTCGTTTAGACCTAAGATACCGCCAGAGCAAACGCGAATGCCAGCTTTTTTGGCATTTTCTATGGTAGACATCTTGTCCTCATAGGAATGTGTGGAGCAGATGTCAGGGAAATGACTTGGTGCAGTTTCGATATTGGAATGATAACGAGTAACACCAACTTCTTTTAATTGAAGAGCTTGTTCATAGGTTAACAAACCAAGGGAACAACAAATTTCTAAACCAATTTTTTCGCGAATTTCTTTTAATACGCGTAAGATTTGGTTGAATTCATTAGGGTTGGAAGTGTTGCGACCGCTTGTAACAATAGAGAAGCGAATAGCACCAGCTTCTTTTGCTTTTCTAGCAGCCTCTAAAATCGATTCATCATCCATAAATGGATATTCTTGAACACCTGTATTGTGGTGTGCCGACTGTGCACAGAATTTACAGTTTTCAGGACATTTACCAGAACGAGCATTTACAATCGCGCAAATGTCAACGGAATTATCGTTGAAATGTTGTTTTATTTTATCTGCCATAGCCAATAGAATCATGGTATCTTCATCGGATGTATGGATTAAATCGATGGCTTCCTCTTTAGTGATTTCCCCACCATGTAATATACGATTGGCAATGGTTAATATTTTTTCATAAGAACCCACCTGGGTTTGTTGCTCTACTGGAAGTGCCATTATAGCCTCCTTGTTATTGTTAACTTATAAAAACGAATATATTTACAATGTAATTGTAGTATTCTTGTATACTAATTGTCAACTGTATAAATTAATTAGTTTACAATATGATATCTTACATATTATATAGAAATATATAGTATAATTAGATATTAGTATTCTATAAGTTAGGAAAGGAGACAATATGCAACCCTTTCGTTTTATACATTGTGGAGACCTTCATTTAGGGGCTCCTTTTCAATATGCTATGGGGATGAGTCGGCATGTAGATCGTGCTGTCGCAGAAGCAACTTATGAAGCTTTCAATAATATCATTGAAATCGCTGTGCGCGAACGCGTTAATGCAGTTGTGATTAGCGGTGATGTTTATAATAGTGAAGATCATAATTTAGAGGCTCAGGTCCGATTTGTGCGTGCTATGTATCGCTTGTGGGAGGCGCATATTCCCGTATATATGGTGCAAGGTAATCATGATCCTGCTGAAAGCTGGCGCGCTGGCTTATCAATGCCTGATAATGTACATGTGTTTTCGGATACACAGGTACAACGATTTCCGTTGATGGTTAATAATATTGAAGTTGGTGGTGTTTACGGCATCAGTTGTGGTCATGGCAATGAACAATCTAATTTTGCTGCACAATATAAAGCCTTTGAACGAGATGAGTTTTCCCTTGCTGTCATGCATGGAACAGTTGGATCTAGTGTGGGCAGTGAACATCATGATGTAACAGGGCCTTGTAATTTGACGGATATCATGCAAGGCGCTATGGACTATTGGGCACTAGGTCATATCCATAAATCACAGGTGATTTCAGAAGACCCTATGGTCGTATATGCGGGCAATCCTCAAGGATTACATCGGAAGGAATCTGGCGCTAAAGGATGCTATATGGTCAACGTATCACATAATGGACATTGTGAATTAGAATTTATTGAGACTAGTGCCATTCGTTTTGAAGATATAAAGATTGATATTGCAGGCATACAAACTGAACGTGATTTATTAGATTTGTTGAGCCATAAAAAGCAGTCCTTACGTAAAAAATATAATAAGAATACATTGGTATCGGTCCATTTAGTAGGAACTGGTCCAATGCATCGCTTATGCGTGGATGAGTCCGTTCGAAAATTATGGCTACGGGAGACGCAGGCAGAGGAAAAGAGTAAATCTATTTTTGTTATGCCATACCGCATGATTGCTAAAACGCGTCCTACTGTTAATTTGGCAGAACGCCGTTTATTGTCCGACATGGTAGGCGATTATCTACGTGCCTATGATGAAACCGTTACTGATATTGAGGCCGTACGTCAAATCTTGGTCGATCGTCCTGAGTCTAAACGACTTGGCAGTTATTTAGATTTATTATCAGACGATGTATTGAAACGAGTTATGGAACGCAGTGAAATGGAAGGGGTTACGGTGTTAATGGGGGTAAACGATGAACATTAAACAGATTCGACTCGACTCATTTGGGCCGTATGAAAACTGGACATTTAAATCCGGTCCTAACGGTGTACAGCTTGTATATGGCGCTAATGAAAGTGGGAAAACCTCCTTATTAGAAGGTATGCGTTCTCTTTTATTTGGCGGTAAACATAAAAAATATGGTTATGTAAGTGGATCTCTTGAGCTCGACAAAGAGGGGACGGCTTATCATTTAGGCCGACAAAACAAGAATTTAGATTTTTATTCTCCTGGTGAGCCTAGCATAAAGGACGAGCCGAATCAATTGTGGTGGCATGGGCTCGATAAAAAAACGTATAACCGCATATTCGGCCTTACGTTAGAGGACCTTCAAGGCGTAGATATACTCAATGAAGTAGATGTACGAGCTAGATTCTTTGGCGCCGAAGGGGGCGAGCAACTCGGTGGTGTAGTAAAAAGCATTGAAACCAATGCTAATGACTTACTGGTTGCGTCTGCATCAGGCAAACGCCGCATCAATGTTTTGATAGATCAATTACAAGAAAATAAGGTTCGTTTATCCGCACTGGGTGAACATGAAACGCAATATGTAGAATTACAACAAGCGTTAAAGGCTTCCGAGGATACAGAAGCAGAAATTCAGAATCAAATCAAAGAATGGCAAGATTATCGTGAAGGCGTAGAGATGGTGCTTCGTGCATGGGATACGTATCGACGTAGCGAAGAGGCGCGTCGTCGTATGCAACAGTTTACATCTCCTGATACACTAGATCGCGATGCGTTTTTGAGTATCGATGAGGGCCTTCGTGAAGCTCGTCAGAATATGCAGCTTTGGCTTGATAAAGAAGAAGCACTAAAACCGGAAAATTTTGATCCAAATAGTCCATTTACTACCTATGGCCAAGATATAGAGGATTTGATTCAACAAGGTGCGAAGTGGGAACAATTGCGCCGTGAGTGTGAAGAAGGCGAAGCCTACATTGCTAAGGTTAAAGAGCAACTTGATTTCTCGAGAGGGTTACAATCTTCATGGCGCAAGGATGAATCGGTGCCAACTGATGTGAATTGGTTTGAAGGGGAACGTTTATCCAAACGATTGCGTACCGCAAAGGACCAATTATTATATTGGCAAAGCCAAGCACCATCCTTGCAAAAAGAACCAAAAATAAGTGAAGATAGTTCATCTGTTGACACTGGTGAAAATAGCCCTGTTAACACCTGGGCTCAGCAAGAGTTGCAGGCCGTTATGACCGATATTGCAGATCTAGAGTCTCGACTTGGAGAACATGGTTCCATACGTATGGCCGCGATGCCGATTTGGTTGCAACGTATTGGAGGGATTGGAGCCGTTATTGGTGTATTGATGTCGCTAGCAGGCCTCATTGCGCTGGAATCTGTACTATATAGCATCGGTGGTATTATTCTATTAATACTTGGACTGGGATTGTTCTGGTATGGATGGCGCCTTCGCCATGTAGATGATTCCGATGTAGCTCGGTTGATGCGTGAACTAGAACGCTTACAGCAACGTAAGTCGTATTTAGAAACACAATTGGATGCACCTTTACCTGTGGCGTCAGATGTACCGAACTTGGAAACGGCAGCTATTGAGCAACGTTACAATGATGAAGGTAAACAATTACAGGCTAATTATGAAAAAGCCTTGGCTGAATGGCAAGCATGGATTCCTGAAGGGGCTGCCAAGAGTCTCGATGAAGATGATTTCTTTAGTATGAAGCATGAATATGACCAGTACTCTGAACAATTGCGGACTATTGAAGGATATGAGAAACGCTTAGATGAACATAAGGAATCTTTGCGCCTTATAGAGGACCAAGCTGTTACCTTATGGTATAACCTTGGTGTTGAAGCCCCTGTGTCTCCTACTGAGCTAAAACGTATTTATAACCAATATAAAAACTTTCAACAACAAATGATTCGTTGGGAACAAAAAGAATCACAGCGTAAGAGCTATCGTATGGAGTATGATAATTGGCATCGCAAGGAAAAAGAGCTTTTGCTAGAACAAAAAGCATTGCTTGAAAAAAGCGGATTATCCGGCGCCAATGAATATCGTCAAAAACTCATTGATGAAGATCAGTTTAAGCAATGGGAAACGATTTACAAACAAAGCCAAGTACAGCTTGATTTGTTAACTCCAGATGGTGAAAATAAAGATTTATTCTATCGCCGCTTGCGTGAGGGGAATAAAGAGAATTGGACTGATGAATTAGCCCATGCAGATCAAGAGCTGAATGCGCGCAAGGATGCGATGGCTAACCTCTATGAGAAACGAGGCCAAATCGTGGAAGCTATGCGTGCATTGGGTTCAGATCAGGAGCAACGGGAAGCCATTCAACAACGACAAGAGTTAGAATCTGAATTGGAATCTGCCTTGGAAGATTGGGCCACTCAAGTTGTCATCGCTCATTGTATGGAACGAGCGCAACAATCATACGAAGAAGAGTCACAACCAAAGATGTTAGAATTAGCATCTCAGTATATTAAACGATTAACGAATGGTGCTTATACATTTGATATGTGGGGATTGCAAGACGGTTTAGCCCTTTTGAATGAACGGGGTGAACGATTACCGATTTATCATTGGTCTAGTGGTTTAGCGGATCAGGTGTATCTCGCGTTGCGTTTGGCACTAGCAAAGGTCTTTTCGTACCAAGTGGATGCATTGCCAATCATATTAGATGATATCCTAGTCCGCTTTGATGAAGATCGCCAAAAGAGTGCACTTGAGTTGTTAGCTGAACTTGGTGAACATCAACAAATTTGGTTGTTTACATGTCAGCAACAAGTGTATTACATGGGTCAAGCTATTGCTGGTATAGATACGCATATATTACAACGTGCATAAATTTCTATCCCTAAAAATATAGATAATAAGTGGTTTTGCATATTCATCACTTTTGGGGTACACTTTTAATATAAGCGTGACATTCTAATATAAAATCTTATATACATGTATGGGTGTGTTTTGTAGAAAGGGGTGGAAGTTTGAATACTGCTTATTTAGATATGATTCAGGGCAAGAACCCTGGCATAACACCGGTATGGTATATGCGCCAAGCAGGGCGCAGTCAGGCTGCATATCGTAAGATAAAAGAGAAGTACACATTGTTCGAAATTACCAAACAACCAGAACTTTGCGCACAAGTGACAGAACTGCCTGTTAAAGAATATGGCGTTGATGCGGCTATTCTTTATAAGGATATTATGAGCCCTATGGTGGCTATTGGCGTGAATGTGGATATTAAACCTGGTGTAGGTCCTGTATTTGATACTCCAATACGCCGTATGGAAGATATTGAACGATTATATGCGTTTGATGCAACAAAGGTAGAGTATATTTCCAAAACTATTGAGTTGTTGACTACTGAGGTGCTTGATGTACCTCTTATTGGCTTTTGTGGTGCACCATTCACTATCGCGTCTTACCTTATTGAAGGAGGTCCTACGAAAAGTTATAACAAAACTCGTGGGATGTTAATCAGCGAACCCGAAATTTGGAATAGACTAATGGAAAAACTAGCGGATATGTCCATCGAGTATTTGTCAATGCAAGCGCGCGCTGGTGCTAATGCTTTACAAATCTTTGACTCTTGGGTGGGGGCCGTTAATAGTACAGAATATGAGCAAGCTATTTTCCCTCATATGAAACGTATTATTTCCACAGTAAAATCTAGATTCCCTAACTTGCCGCTCGCTATGAATGGTGTCGGTACAGACCACCTTGTTTCTACTTGGGCTAAATTACCTCTTGATGTTATCGCCTTAGATTGGCGAAGCTCTCTTGGAGCGGCTAAGGATAGAGGTGTTACACAAACAGTACAGGGAAACCTTGATCCGGCTTATTTATACGGGGATACAAAAACAATAGCCAAGGTGGTAGATGAAATCTTAATGGATGGCGTTCGCCATGGTAAACATGTATTTAACTTAGGGCATGGCGTATTCCCTGAGGCAGACCCAGCAAAATTACATTGGTTGACAGACTATGTTCATGAAAAGAGCCGTGAATTGTGGGCTCGTGAAAGCCGATAATATGAGGCAGGCTATACTGTTATTATCTTTTGGTACACCTCGTCAACCATCTGATTTATTACCCTATTTGACGAGCATTCGACGCGGAAAAATTCCGACAGAACGAGAATTGAAGGTTCTAACTGCTCGTTACGATGCCATCGGACAATGGGATAATAAGCTGTTGCAAACGATGGGGGAAGATCAAAAGAAAACTCTTAAATCCCTATTGGCAATAGACGCGATGTATTTGGCCTATCTTCATATGCCTAATAGTATGGAACAAGCTGTAGAATCCATAGCAGCTGCAGGATATACTTCTATTTTATGCATTGTCACATCGCCGTTTTATTCTATGGTTGGAACGGGCGCATATGAACGGAAATTACATTCTATATTACGAGCGTATCCGGATATATCTTGTGAAATTATCAAATCTTGGTGGAATAGACCACAGTTTTTTGAATACTGGCGTTCACAGTTGATGGCCGCGAATCCATTACAAGCTGATACAGCCTGTATTTTCTCTGCCCATAGTGTACCTACTTCAACGGTTGGTAGCTATGAAGATGAGGTCATGTCCGCATCAAATCAAATTGCAAAAATGGTAGGCCTTAATCACTGGTATCAGGCATGGCAAAGTGCGGCACCCTATGGTGAATGGTTAGGTCCTACCATTGAAAGTGTCATTGAACAGGCTCTTATAGATGGAGCAAAACGGATTGTATGTATTCCTTTTGGGTTTGTTAGCGATCATGTAGAAATTTTGTATGATAATGATATTATTTGTCGGAATATCGTTGAAAATGCTGGGGCTACATATGAACGTCTGCCTATGCCCAATGGAAATACCCTATTTATGGAGGCCATGGCAAAGGCTATACGAGAAAGGATTAATAAGTGAAGGTAACGATTGTTGGTGGTGGCCTTACGGGGCTTACTGCAGCCTATTATTTAGGCCATGCCAAACCAGATTGGCAGATACAATTATATGAACAGGCCCCTCGATTTGGCGGTAAAATTCAAACGCAACAAGTAGATGACTTTGTTGTTGAGTTAGGACCGGATTCCTACTTGGGCCGTAAAACGGAAATGACGGATCTCATTACAGATCTTGGTCTAGCAGATACGCTTGTATCCAATGAAACGGGGCAGGCCTATGTGTATGACCGCGGCAATATTCACCCAATTCCAGGTGGTTCCATCATGGGCGTTCCTACGGAAATGATGCCTTTTGTGAAAGCGACCTTAATTTCCTGGGCTGGTAAAGTGCGTGCTGGTCTTGATTATTTTAAGAAACCGTATCCCTTAGATGCTCACGGTGATGTATCGATTGGTCATTTCTTCCGCTATCATTTAGGCCAAGAAATGATGGATAAATTAATTGAGCCATTATTGGCGGGTATTTATGGTGGCGATATTTATAAAATCAGTCTATTATCTACGTTTCCGCATTTTATTCAAGTAGAACAAAAATATGGCAATATGGTTAAGGGCATGATTGCTGCTAAGATGAGCCATCAAAAGGCAGGTGTCTCTAAGGCTGCCAAAGGTGCTGTTAATGAAGGCGACGTTCCCCGTGCTGGTAAAGGAACGATGACGGATGCTCAATTTGATAAGAAACAATCTAGTATTCAGCGAACGAATGGAAATCTAAAAGCATCAAAAGGAACCGCATCACAATCCGGTATGTTTAGACAATTAACGGGTGGTCTTGAAAGCGTGGTAAGTGCGATTGTGGAACAAATGCCATCTAATGTTACATTGACTACTAAGGCCCTTGTTCGAGATATATCGTATGCTGATGCAGTGTATCGTTATAATGTGAATGGTCGAGAAGAAACCTCCCATATGTTGGTTATCTCTACACCACCAGCTACGTATAAAGATTGGTTTATTAGAGATACTGGATTTGATGGCGTACGCAATATGGAACAATCCAGTTGTGCTATTGCAATCATGGCCTTTGATAAAGCGACCTTTGATGGCGAACTAAAAGGCTCTGGCTTGTTGATTACTCGTAAAACGGATACACCATTAACGGCGTGTACCATATTAAATCAAAAATGGCCACAAACAACGCCAGATGATAAAATCGTTCTTCGCGTTTTTATCGGTAAACCTGGTAATGATGTGGTGGAGCGCTATAGTGATGAAGAACTTTCTGCATTAGCTCTTAAAGAAATTCAACGTATTATGAACTTTAAAGCTAATCCAGAGTGGATTAAGATCAATCGTTTAATACATTGTATGCCTCAATATAATGTGGGCCATCGTGCTGCTATTGCAGCCGTTCGGGAGCATGTGAAAGAACATTATCCTAATTTGTATCTCATTGGGACACCGTTTGATGGGATTGGGATACCGGATGGGGTAAAGCAGGCTAAGGAACTTGTGCAACGGTTAAGTAGTTCTACGTGACCGGCGATAGATTTTGGTAATCACTACGTTGCCGGTACGAGATGGGCTTCATTAGGCTCCAGCTAGCTTAACGGTCTTCGGCCTAGGGCCTTGACCTACTAAAGTCGCCTACTGAAGTCCATCCCGCACCTGCTGTAGGTTAAACCGCAATTCATCGCCTACTGTAGAGTACTTCTGGTAACCGATACACAAGGTCCTTTAGCCTAAACTAGAGGAGAACGGTCTTCGGGCTAGGGCCTCGACTTACTAAAGTCGCTTCAGAAGGCTTATCCATTGCCTACTGTAGCGGATTTTAGTCTCCATCTAGTACAAGGTCCTTTAGCCCAGACTAGAGGAGTATGGTCTTCGGGTTAGGGGCTCGATTTTGTAATTGTAAATTGTGTTTTATATATTTTATGTGAAAAGGAGTGGTATTATGGGTAAGGCAATTCCTACTGTTGAGGGTTGGCATAGTCAACATATGGTGTTTTCCATGGATTTTAGTGCTTGGAATTGTTTTGATGCAGAGGAGAAGGCTGAGGCTCGCGGTGAGTTAAAGGCGTTTTTGGCTGAGTTGGAGTCTATGCACCAAGCTAAAGAAGGCAGTTATGCATTCTATGATGTGAATGGTTATAAGGGCGATCTTTTGTTGTGGATTTTGGCGCCGTCTCTTGAGGATTTGGCGAAATGGGAACGCAAATTCCGTCGTTTAACGATTGCGTCTGTGCTTGTTCAAACGTATTCTTATACGTCTGTAACCGAGGTTAGTGCATATGTGAAAGCTAAGCTTGATACGCCTGAGGTGGATGCGAAATTGTATCCAACTGTACCAAAGGATAAATATATTTGTTTTTATAATATGACGAAGAAGCGTGAAGGCAATGATAATTGGTATATGTTGCCTCCAGAGGAACGCGGTCGTATGATGCGTGAGCATGGCATCACTGGTAGACCATATTTAGAGGTACTATCTGAGTACACTACAGGTGGTGTTGGTCTTGATGATTGGGAATGGGGCGTTACTATTTTTAGTAATGATGACATCCAATTCAAGAAAATTGTTTACGATATGCGCTTTGAAGAAGCGAGTGCACGATATGGTATCTTCAGCGATTTCTATGTAGGAACGTTGATTGATGAAGCACGCTTTGATGAAGTGTTTGCTTAATCTATAACTACCAGTAGTAGTACTGTAAAGGGAAGGGGTTAAAGTTTTGACGCTAGCCATACGAAGCCTTGAGGGCTAAGTGGAATCGGCTAGTAGAAAAATTTTACCCCTTTTTGTTTTCCTATAATGAATCATGTATACAAAATACGCATATGGCTATGATTTTACCGCAAGTTAGATTGCGGTTTTTATATTATCAATTTACAGTGGACTTTGGTATACTGTGTATAGACACTAAATTCTATAGAATTTGAATTTTATATGAATATTGAAATGGAATTAACTTTCACAAGGCTTATATATAATGATTATAGAGGTTGTGAAACATCAAGTGATATGAGAAGGAGTACAAAAGCTATGGAGATGAATGGTAGCGTTATTGATCAACAACGTTTAGATCAGGCTAGACTTGAAGCAAATGGCATGTATAGCAGCCAATTTGAAAAAGATGCCTGTGGTATGGGTTTTGTCGTAAATATTAAGGGCAAAAAATCCCATGATATCATCGATGATGGCTTGCGTATTTTAGAGCGTCTTGAGCATCGTGGTGGTGCTGGTGCAGATAAGGATACAGGCGATGGTGCTGGTATCTTGGTACAAATCCCACATGAATTTTTTAAACGTGAATGCGAAGTGTTGGGCATTAGTTTACCTGCAGCAGGCGAATATGGTGTGGGCATGATTTTTGCGCATAAATATGAAAGTCTTCGCAATGAGCAAAAACGTATTTTTGAAGAAGTAGTACGCGAAGAGGGGCAAGTCGTTCTCGGTTGGCGTGAAGTGCCTGTAGATGGTACTAAAGTTGGTAAGGAAGCGGCTGCTATTCGTCCTTGGATGATCCAAATTCTCATTGGTAAAGGCCCTGATGTAACGAATAATGCGGAATTTGAACGTAAATTATATGTTATCCGTAAATTGGCGGAAAAACGCATTATTCCATTGAGTAAGGAACTATCTAGCGACTTTTATATTGCATCCTTGTCCTCTAAAACAATTGTATATAAAGGTATGTTGACTCCTGGTCAATTGCGCGACTTCTACCTTGATTTGAGCGACCTTGATTTCACATCTGCATTGGCAATGGTTCACTCCCGTTTCAGTACGAACACATTCCCAAGCTGGGCTCGGGCGCATCCTAACCGTTTCTTAGTTCATAATGGTGAAATCAACACAATCCGTGGTAACGTAAACTGGATCAATGCTCGTGAAGGTAAAGCAGAATCTCCATTATTCCCAGATATTAAAAAGGTATTCCCTGTAGTAGATGACAGCGGTTCTGACTCCGCTATGTTCGACAACACTTTGGAATTCTTGCACATGACAGGTCGTTCCTTACCTCATGCAATCATGATGATGATTCCTGAACCTTGGGAGCGCAATAATCTCATGAGCCAAGAAAAACATGACTTCTATGAGTTCAATAGCTTCATGATGGAACCATGGGATGGTCCTGCCGCTATGGGCTTCACTGATGGTACTGTTATCGGTGGCGTACTTGACCGTAATGGTTTGCGTCCTGCTCGTTACTATGTAACAACTGATGATCGCGTTATCATGGCGTCCGAAGTGGGTGTAGTAAACGAAAATGCTGAAAATATTCGCGCTAAAGGTCGTTTGGAACCAGGCAAAATGCTACTCATCGATACAGAGGAACAACGTATTATCTCTGACGAGGAAATCAAGCAACGCGTTGCCACTGATTTGCCATATGATGAATGGGTAAAAGAACATGTTATCCACTTGTCTGAAATTACGCAAGCTGATGAAAGCGATATTCCAAAAGTAGAAGATTTGTTCAAAAAGCAACAAGCCTTTGGTTATACTCAAGAAGATCTTGTGCGTATGATCGTACCTATGGCAAAGGATGGTAAAGATCCTGTAGGCGCTATGGGTGCCGATGCCCCACTTGCTATCTTGTCCGATAAACCACAATTGTTATACAGCTACTTCAAGCAAATGTTCGCGCAAGTAACAAATCCTCCGATCGATTCCATTCGGGAGGAAATGGTTACATCTACGCGCGTTATGCTTGGTAACTCTGGTAACTTAACAGATCCAAACAAAGCTGGTACTTATGCGTTATCCATGCGTACACCAATTCTTACAAACCAAGAGTTGGCATCCATCAAGGCTCTTGACTGCCGTCGCATGAAATCCGTTACATTGCCAATCCTCTTCGATCCAAGTAAGGGCGCTGAAGGCTTGCGTGATGCATTAAATGAATTATGTGAAAAAGCAGAAGAGGCAGCACGTACAGAACAAAATGTATTGATTTTATCCGACCGTGGCGTCGATGAAAATCATGCACCAATTCCAGCATTGTTGGCTGTAGCGGCTGTTCATAATCACTTGATCAATAAAGTGTTGCGCACAGAAATCGGTCTTATTCTCGAATCTGGTGAGCCACGCGAAGTTCATCACTTCTGTACATTAATTGGTTATGGTGTAACAGCTATCAACCCATACTTAGCACTTGAAACAGTACGCGATTTACAAGCTCGTAAACGCCTTGGCGATATTACGGTTGAAGAAGCAGAAAAGAACTACATCAAAGCAGCTGTAGGCGGCATCATGAAGGTTATGTCCAAAATGGGTATTTCCACAGTTCGCTCCTACCATGGCGCACAAATCTTTGAAGCGTTGGGCTTAAATACTAACTTCATCAACAAGTTCTTCGTAAATACGCCAACACGTATCGGTGGTATCGGTCTTGGTGGTGTAGCACACGAAGCCTTAGCTCGTTATGAACGTGCTTTCAAATCCGACGAAACTGTACTTGAACCAGGCGGTTGGTATGGTCCTGTAAAAGATGGGGAAGAGCATTTGTTTAACCCTAAGACTATCGATCTTTTACAAGAATCCCTTATCAATGGCGACTACGCTAAATATAAAGAGTATTCTAAAGCGATTCGCAATGATTACCACGTTACATTGCGCTCTTTGATGGAATTGAACTACCCAGTAGGTGGCGGGATTCCTATTGAAGAGGTTGAACCAGAAGAATCTATTGTAAAACGCTTTAAAGCGGGCGCTATGAGTTATGGTGCTATCAGTAAAGAGGCGCATGAAGCGATTGCTATCGCTATGAACCGCCTTGGCTCTACATCTAACTCTGGTGAAGGCGGCGAAGATGTAGCTCGCTTCAAACCATTGCCAAACGGCGACAGCCTAAACTCCGAAGTAAAACAGATTGCCTCTGGTCGTTTCGGTGTAACTGCGAATTACCTCATCCACGCAAAAGAGTTGCAAATTAAATGTGCACAAGGTGCTAAACCAGGTGAAGGTGGTCAATTGCCAGGTAAAAAGGTGTATCCTGAAATTGCAAAAGCTCGTCACTCTACTCCAGGGGTTGAGCTCGTATCTCCACCACCTCATCACGATATTTACTCCATCGAAGATTTGGCTGAGTTGATTTACGATTTGAAATGCGTCAATAAAGATGCACGTATTTCCGTTAAATTAACATCTGAAGCAGGCGTTGGTACTATTGCTGCGGGCGTTGCGAAAGCAAAAGCAGACAATATCTTAATCTCTGGTTACGACGGTGGTACAGGTGCGGCAGGCCGTACGTCTGTAAAACATGCTGGTGTGCCTTGGGAATTAGGTTTGTCTGAAACGCATCAAACATTGATGCTCAATAGATTGCGTGACCGCGTTCAACTAGAAGTAGATTCCAAGTTGATGACCGGTTTCGACGTAGCTGTAGCAGCTATGCTAGGTGCTGAGCTTTTCGGTTTTGGTACATTGCCACTCGTTGCAGTAGGCTGTAAAATGGCTCGTGTATGTAACCTGAACACATGTCCTTATGGCGTAGCTACACAAGATGAAAAATTGCGTGCTCGTTTCACTGGTAAACCTGAATATGTAGAAAACTTGATGATCTTCATCGCTCGTGAATTGCGCGAAATCATGGCTCGCTTAGGTATTCGCTCTGTAGCTGAACTCGTTGGACGTATCGATCTTGTTCGTCAAAAATCTCAAGACGATAATTTCAAATTGTCTCGCGTTGACCTTAAACGCGTTTTGTTCCGTCCATACATCGACTCCTCTGTAGGTCACATGCACACTGTTGACCAAGATCACGAATTGGAACGCACATTGGATATGTCCAAGCTCTTGCGTATGTGTCGTCCTGCTATTGAGGATCAAAAACCTATTCGCGCTAAATTGGCTATTACAAACATTAACCGTGTTGTAGGTACTTTGGTTGGCTCTGAGGTGACTCGTCGTTATGGTGAAAGCGGCTTGCCAGATAACACAATCAAGTTGAACTTTGAAGGCTCTGCAGGCCAATCCTTCGGTGCTTTCATTCCTAAAGGCATGACATTAGAACTCGAAGGGGATGCGAACGATTACCTCGGTAAAGGTTTGTCCGGTGGTACTATCACTGTATATCCTCCTAAAGATTCTATCTTTGAAGCTGACGAAAATATCCTTATCGGTAACGTTGCCTTCTATGGCGCTACTTCTGGTACATCCTACATCAACGGTGTAGCTGGTGAACGTTTCGCCGTTCGTAATAGTGGTATTACTGCTGTTGTTGAAGGTGTAGGCGATCATGGTTGTGAATACATGACAGGTGGCGAAGTTCTTGTACTCGGTAAAATCGGCCGTAACTTTGCAGCAGGTATGTCCGGTGGCTATGCGTATATCCTCGATTGTGATGAACGCTATGTCAATACAGGTCTTTTAGAATTACGGCCTGCTAACTCTGAAGATGACCTAAAACGCATTAAAGAATTAGTAGAACAACACGTATTGCATACTAACTCCGCTAAAGGCCGTCATATTCTAGAAAACTGGAATAACTTTGTAAATAGATTCACAAAAGTTGTACCAGTAGCATATGAAGAAATGCACGCTGCTATTGAACGCTATAAAGAACAAGGTTTATCCTTGGAAGAAGCACAATTAGCTGCATTCAAAGAAAAATATGCAAAATAATTTCTAATCTAACTGAATATCCTTTAGATAAGATATATGAAATGCCTCTATAGCTTTGACTATAGAGGTATTTTCATGTATAATATTTGTATTGCAATATTGGATCATGGCAGTTCTCGGGCCTGTGCAATGGGGGCCTGTGAATCGTGTCAGGACTGAGAGGTAGCAGCACTAAGCGGTAACCTTCATGTGCCACGGGGAACCCGGGGGCTGTCGTGATCGAATATTGCAAGGCGGCCTGAGGGGCCGCTTTTTTTATGTCTAATTTAGGATGTATGGCACTTTATTAAGGAAGTCAGAATTCCCTTAATATGGTATAATAAAGTATTGTAATTTTCGGAAAAAGGGGGTGTTCCAATGGCATATATTGCGTTATATCGTAAGTACCGTCCGCAGACGTTTACCGATGTGGTTGGTCAGCATCAGGTGTCTGATACGTTGATGTGCGCTATTCGCGAGGATAAGGTGGCTCATGCGTATTTGTTTGCTGGTCCGCGAGGGACTGGTAAGACGAGTATGGCCAAGATTTTCGCGCGCGCTATCAACTGCGAGCATGGGCCAACGGATCATCCTTGTAACGAGTGTAGTGCTTGTAAATCGATTTTGAGCGGACAGTCCATGGATGTTCTTGAAATCGACGCTGCATCCAATCGTGGTATTGATGAGGTGCGTGCCCTTCGTGAAAGCGTCAAATTCATGCCTGTTGAAGGCCGTAAAAAGGTGTTCATCATCGACGAAGCCCATATGCTTACGACGGAAGCGTGGAATGCGCTTTTAAAAACTATCGAAGAGCCACCAGCTCACGTTATGTTTATCTTCGCTACCACAGAAATTGAAAAATTGCCTGTTACTATCGTGTCTCGTTGTCAGCGCTATACCTTTAGACGCATTACGTCTGATGATATCGCACAGCGTTTATCCTATGTAGCGGAAAAGGAAGGCTTTGGCCTTGATCCTGCAGCAGCACAGCTCATCGCTGTCCATGCAGACGGCGGTTTGCGCGATGCGTTGAGTATTTTAGATCAATGTGCCGGTATGGCAACAGGTACTATTACGCCGCAAGTAGTAGAAGAACTGATCGGCCTTGTTAGCAAGGAATGGATCATTCACTTCCTAGATGCGTTGCGCAACGGGGATGGACCTAAATTGCTGTCCTATATCCACGATGCCTTAGCAGAAGGTCGTGATGCGACGCAGATTATGGAAGCCCTCATTCAGCACGTGCGGGCCTTGCTAGTTGGTAAGGTGGCACCTGATGCGGACGAGCTCAAGGTATACGATGCCTTTAAGGCTGAGTTTTTAGCTCAAGCTGAAAGCATCGATTTTAATGAGCTTAATCAATATGTGCGCAGTGCTCAATCCATCATGAATGATGCAAAACAGGTGGATAATCCACGAACTATCATCGAAATGGGTTTACTCGTTTTATGTGCTAAATTAGGTTCTGTTGATGAAAGCTTAGAAGACCGTGTGTATGCATTAGAGTCTTCAGAACGATCTGAACGAAATGATTTATTGAACCGCATGGCTCAATTAGAGCAACGAGGCCCAGCTGTCGCAACTGCACCTACTTACGGTGCTAATGCCTTTGGACCGCCAGGTGGTTATGCTAATAGCTTTGTTCCTGTAGATAGTACTGCTACTGTACAGAATGCTTCCATGAGTAGTACTCAAAATAGTACTGTTGGTACTGTGCCGCCTCCAAGTGGAGTGGGGATGACACCACCGCCTGCGAGTGTAGGCATGACACCTCCACCTATGGGTGCACCAGGTAGTACACCGCCTCCTATGAATGGAGTAGGTATGGCTCCGCCTCCAATGGGCGGTGTTGGTATGGCGCCACCAAGTACAAGCAGTGCGCCAGAACGATCGGCTAGAAATCAAGCCAAAGGGCGTAGTAAAAAAGGTATTAGTACGCAGGCTATTATTAGTGATCAAATCTTGTCGGCTCAAGAGTATCGCAATGTACAGTCCAATGTCATTAAATACTTGAAGGATAGCAATCGCAATATGACCTCTACCGTAATTGGCCAAGGTCAGCTTGTATATGTAGATCAAAGTAAAGCGGTAATGGCCTTCAAAAATACATTACACCTCAATGTGATGACGAATGAAGTTAACTTGGCAGAAGCGGCAGATGCTTTCACCTATACATTGGGCTATCCAGTACATGTAGAGATTGTTGATGCTCTTACACAAGTTTACAAAGACTATAAAAAGGCCTCTGGTAGTACGACGCAGCGCCAAGTAAAAGCGCCGCAACGTCCACAAGAGCCTATGGTAGATGTACATACAATATCTGGGGCACAGCCGACACAGATGGACTTAACAAATTCGTCCTCTTCGCAAGGTGCTAGCTATGCACAAGGGGCGAACGAAAAGAGTGCTCAAGGTGGGCCTACAACTGATGAGCAACCAAGTAAGCCTGATTCTGCAGCGGTAGATGCTGCAAAGGCGGCAGCCTTGGCATTCTTAGCAAAGAAAACGGGCGGTGCAGCAGTAAGTGCTGCACCTAGCGATGATATTCCTGTTCATTCCTTTGATGATGTGCCTATAGAGGATATGGAGGAATCCTACGTATCATCCCTAGATGATATACCACCTCATCCATTAGAGAGTGTCACTGTTATCAGTGAAGATGGGGAAGTCTTAGAACGCCCTATGGATAGCGGTGCACATATCGAGGTAGAAGCTGTCCCAAAGTCTAATGGGGGCGAACAGCAACAGGGAACCCCTTATCAAGGTGATGGACATGAAATACTTTCACAAGCACCTATTGAGGTCGCACCTATCGATAGTGTGACGGTTGCTCGTGAATATGCATGGGACCCAGCAAATATGACGGAAGAGGAGCGAAATAATCCTCTTTTGGCAGAAACATTAGAGAAACTATCTGAAGATCACGACATCATCGTCGAGGTTATCGAAGAATAAATTAATTAGAATATTAGTATAGGACGTAGATCCTAAAAGGAGGAATTACAATGTTTGGTAAAGGTATGGGCAATATGGCTGGCATGATGAAAAAAGTTCAAAAAATGCAAGCAGATATGAAGAAAATGCAAGA
>ERZ1106961.380-NODE-380-length-19538-cov-145.002874_pt1 | contig 19538 bp, 16 predicted proteins | sample MGYA00403680_ERZ1106961 | MGnify/ENA primary metagenome ERZ1106961 (study PRJEB35170, sample SAMEA104062419) | human gut metagenome | biome: human gut; feature: human-associated habitat; material: faeces | place: Denmark | collected 2012-06-08 ... | reverse complement strand
TGCCACATCCTTAAGCTCTTCTGCCATACGGTTGGAAATAATGACGTCGGCTTGTATAGTCAGCTTAGAACAGCTTTGATTGTAAAATGAGCACGTTACCAGAAAAAACAGCCAGGTTTAGAACTGATACCGATTATCTTTTTTTCTTGTCTAACGGTATGATTTAACTTTCAGTTATGCCAGATGAAGATTGGCTATATTCTAGCCTGAGCGAGGATTATAAATGAAATTTCTGGTTACGGGAGCTGCTGGCTTTATCGGTTTCTATGTAAGTAAACGGCTTCTTGCAGCTGGTCATCAGGTTGTAGGGATTGACAACTTAAATGATTATTACGATGTCAACCTCAAACAAGCACGACTTGATTTACTCAAGCACGACAATTTCAGTTTTTATAAAATTGACCTGGCCGATCGTGAGAAAATGGCGGCACTGTTTGCAGACGAGCGGTTCGATCGCGTAATAAACCTCGCTGCGCAAGCAGGTGTACGTTACTCCCTTGAAAATCCCAATGCATATGCAGATGCAAACCTGATTGGATTCCTGAACATACTGGAAGGATGCCGCCATAATAATGTTCAACATCTACTTTACGCTTCCTCCAGTTCTGTTTATGGCATGAACCGCAAGATGCCTTTCTCTACAGATGACTCTGTAGATCATCCTGTTTCGCTTTATGCAGCAACTAAAAAAGCGAATGAACTCATGGCCCATACGTATTCTCATTTGTATGGCTTACCGACCACAGGGCTGCGTTTCTTTACGGTTTATGGTCCATGGGGACGTCCGGATATGGCATTATTTAAATTTACTAAAGCCATGCTGGAAGGTAAAAGCATTGATGTTTACAACTTCGGCAAAATGAAGCGTGACTTTACTTATATTGATGATATTGCCGAAGCTATTATTCGCTTACAGAATGTTATTCCAGAAAAAGATCCACAGTGGGCTGTAGAAACAGGCTCGCCTGCAACAAGTTCAGCACCATATCGTATCTATAACATAGGTAATAGTTCGCCTGTGGAGTTGATGGACTATATCAATGCCTTAGAAGAGGCTCTGGGTATTGAAGCCAACAAAAATATGATGCCTCTCCAACCCGGTGATGTACTGGAAACCAGTGCTGATACAAAAGCACTGTATGACGTAATAGGATTCAAACCTGAAACGTCAGTTAAAGAGGGGGTAAAGAACTTTGTAGAATGGTATCGTAACTTCTATAAAGTTTGATTTTACAAAACCATAAGAAAAGGCCCTAATTTATTAGGGCCTTTTCTTAGAATGAAACAAAATAATTAATCATTGCCAAACAAGTCGCGCGTATAAACTTTATCTGCTACATCAGCCAGATCGGCAGACATACGGTTAGAAATAATAACATCAGCTTCTTGTTTGAATGCATCCAGATCACGTACCACGCGCGACCGGAAAAAATCGTCCTCTTTCATAGCTGGCTCATAAACGATTACAGGCACGCCTTTCGCTTTGATTCGCTTCATAATACCCTGAATCGAGGAAGCACGGAAATTGTCTGAACCACTCTTCATAATCAAACGATAGACGCCAACAACTTTCGGTTTACGTGCAAGGATAGAATCGGCAATAAAATCTTTGCGCGTGCGGTTGGCGTCAACAATTGCCGAGATCAGGTTATTCGGCACAGACTGGTAATTTGCCAGTAACTGCTTAGTATCTTTCGGCAGACAATAACCACCATAACCGAATGACGGGTTGTTGTAGTGATTACCGATACGCGGGTCAAGGCATACGCCCTCAATAATCTGGCGTGAATTAAGCCCCAGGCTTTCAGCATAACTATCAAGTTCATTGAAATACGCTACACGCATAGCCAGATAAGTGTTGGCAAAAAGTTTAATCGCCTCAGCTTCGGTTGAGTCAGTAAACAATGTTGGTATGTCTTGCTTAATGGCGCCTTCCTGTAATAACGCTGCAAAACGTTCAGCGCGTTCAGACTGCTCGCCAATCACAATGCGTGATGGGTGTAAGTTATCATAAAGTGCTTTACCTTCACGCAAAAACTCAGGCGAAAAGATCACATTTTCAATACCAAAACGTTCTTTAATGGACTCTGTAAAACCAACAGGGATAGTTGATTTTATAATCATTACCGCGTTGGGATTAATTTCTGTCACATCGCGAATGACCGCTTCCACGCTTGAGGTATTAAAATAATTCGTTTTCGGATCATAATCGGTAGGTGTGGCAATAATAACGTAATCGGCATTTTTATACGCGTCATACTTATCTGTCGTAGCGCGGAAATTGAGATCTTTAGTCGCCAGATACTCTTCAATCTCCTTATCAACAATCGGTGACTGCTTCTTGTTAAGCATGTCCACTTTGGCCTGAACGATATCCAGTGCAACCACTTCGTGATTTTGCGCAATCAGAATACCATTTGAAAGACCAACATAACCTGTTCCTGAAATTGTTATTTTCATTAGCTCTGACTTCTTCCGGTTAAACATTTAGAGTGGTCATTAATCCACCACCACAACTTCATCTACTGCGGGATTTTTAACGCTGATGTAGATGAACTGTCAAGGCAGCGATCCTGCTGTGCGGCTCTGTATTATATCGCTTTTTTAACCATAAATTATTAAAAAAGGCCATAACCAGCCGCTTTGTATAATAAAAAAGCCCGGAGGGTTTCTCCGGGCCTTGCATTGATTAATTGATTTAAATCAGATTAATCCAGCCATTCGGTATGGAACACACCTTCTTTATCAATGCGCTTATAAGTATGCGCACCGAAATAGTCACGCTGTGCCTGGATCAGGTTCGCAGGCAGAACAGCGGCGCGGTAGCTGTCATAATAGGCAACCGCAGCGGCGAAGGTCGGAACCGGGATACCGTTCTGTACCGCATAAGCAACGACATCACGCAGCGCCTGTTGGTAGTCATCGGCAATTTGCTTGAAGTACGGAGCCAGCAGCAGGTTAGCAATCTGCGGATTTTCGGCATAAGCATCGGTGATTTTCTGCAGGAACTGCGCACGGATGATGCAACCAGCACGGAAAATCTTCGCGATTTCGCCGTAGTTCAGATCCCAGCTGTACTCTTCAGACGCTGCGCGTAGCTGAGAGAAGCCCTGAGCGTAAGAAACGATTTTGCCCAGATACAGCGCACGACGAACTTTTTCGATGAACTCAGCCTTATCGCCTGCTGGCTGCGCTTTCGGGCCAGTGAGAACTTTAGACGCGGCAACGCGCTGATCTTTCAGAGACGAGATATAACGTGCAAACACAGACTCGGTAATAAGCGACAGCGGTTCGCCGAGATCCAGCGCGCTCTGGCTAGTCCATTTACCGGTACCTTTGTTAGCCGCTTCATCCAGGATCACATCAACCAGGTAGTTACCGTCTTCATCCTTTTTGGTGAAAATGTCTTTGGTAATGTCGATCAGGTAGCTGCTTAGTTCACCGCTATTCCACTCGGTAAAGGTCTGCGCAAGTTCTTCATTGGTGAGGTTCAGACCACCTTTAAGCAGAGAATAGGCTTCAGCAATCAGCTGCATATCGCCGTATTCAATACCGTTATGAACCATCTTCACATAGTGACCTGCGCCATCGGCACCAATATAGGTAACGCATGGCTCACCGTCTTCAGCCACTGCGGCGATTTTGGTCAGGATCGGCTCAACAAGTTCATAGGCTTCTTTCTGCCCACCAGGCATAATGGAAGGACCTTTCAGCGCTCCTTCTTCACCGCCGGAAACACCGGTACCGATGAAGTTAAAGCCTTCTGCAGAAAGCTCACGGTTACGACGAATGGTGTCCTGGAAGAAGGTGTTACCACCATCGATGATGATGTCACCTTTATCGAGGTATGGCTTGAGGGAATCAATAGCAGCATCCGTGCCTGCACCTGCTTTCACCATTAACAGGATGCGACGAGGCTTTTCCAGAGATTCAACAAACTCTTTCACCGTATAGTAAGGAACCAGTTTCTTGCCTGGATTTTCGGCAATCACTTCTTCCGTCTTTTCACGGGAACGGTTGAAAATAGAGACGGTATAACCACGGCTTTCGATGTTGAGCGCAAGGTTGCGCCCCATCACTGCCATACCGACGACGCCGATCTGTTGCTTTGACATTGTTTACTCCTGTCAGGGGGCAGATTAGAAATACAATATAGATATTACCTCAAATGATACTAAAGAGGCATCGCATTAACGTAATGCTTCAACGAATTTGCATGACAACGACCTGATGACATCTAAGAACTGAATAACTATTTTTCAGACAAAAATTTCAAAACTGATGTTACCAAGTATTCTGCTTTCCATACAGCATCAGATTCAGCATAACAACGTAATTCAGGCGCGTTTCCTGATGGCCGCAAATGAATAATATCACTGTTATCCAATATCAATCTTAATCCATCAGTTACATCAATATTGATAACTTTTGCAGCCATACCTAACTCATGAATAAAGAGAGGGGCATTACTACGAATATAATTTAACAGTATATCACTTTTACTTCTTCCAAAATTTTTTATACGATCAGAAAATGTATAGCGTTCAGGCAATGCCCTAACCAATGATGAGATACATGATGTTTTCGTGGCAGAAAATAGCATTAATAACGGAAGAACGGCATCGCGCGTTGGTAATGCAGAAATAGTATGCCCTCCGAAACTAACATCGCTACCTAATAAAAAACCACCATTCGCTTCGAATCCCGCAATATTTTTATGATTTTTACTCAGGTCTTGAAACGCCTCAATCACATATGGAGAACCAATACGAGTCCTATAAACTTCAGTAAATTTACCAGTAGATTCAATGGCAGTATTACAACTTATAGGCACAGACAACGCCTCGATGCCTAGCTCTATGGCGCTTATAAGGCCAAGAATATCACCTCTTAGCCAATTACCAGTCTCATCAGCAACTAAAGGGCGATCACCATCACCATCTGTAGAAAATATGGCATCTAACTCATAATCCTGTGACCATATTTTCGCCAGATCACGATCATTTTGACTTACAGCCTCAGTATCTATTGGAACAAATTCATCACTTCGACCAAAAGAAGTAACTTTTGCACCTAGCATACATAAGAGTTCTGCATAAATATCACGACCTGCACTCGAATGCTCATATATGCCGATATGTTTTCCAGCAAGGAAATTTTTAGGAAACAAACGTACATAGCGGTCAATATAGTAATTTTTAGCTGCAGGAGAACAGGTTAGATGAGGAAGTTTAAATAGTGATAAATCAAAATTGATGGAAGTAGAAATTATTTCTACCTCATCTTTCTTTGTAATTTCACCATCAGGACGGTAAAACTTCATTCCATTTCTGTCAAAAGGTATATGGCTACCTGTTATCATAATCGCAGGCATATTCTCAGCCATTGCCTTACAAGCTAAAGCTGGAGTGGGTATGACACCATAATATATTGGGGTCATACCCATGTTAATAATAGCAGAAGCACAAAATTTGGCTATACCGAAACTGCTCGGACGATTATCTATTGCGAGAGCAACTTCCTTAAATACAAACTCTTTTTTTAGATGTATTAAGAAAGCCAATGTAAAGGCAACAGTGGTACTATGAGTAAAATCAATAACCAAACCTCTAGCACCACTAGTTCCAAATTCAATACCAGAGTTATGTATTACATCTGAAGTATTCATTATATGCAAATATCACCAAGATAATTATAACAACCACCAATTAAATTAATAGCGCTAATTTTTAATTATCTGATTGACCGACTAAGGATTTTCCACATGATAATTATCATCCTCAAAAAGGTAAGAGCCCGTTCGTATTTCAATAATTTCTAATGGAAAACTTCCCGGGTTAAGCACACTATGAACCTCACCAATAGGTATATAAGTTGATTCATTTTCAGTGAGGATATAGGATTTATCATCCTTCGTCACTTGAGCTGTGCCTTTCAAAACAGTCCAATGCTCAGCTCGATGAAAATGCTGTTGGAGTTCTATTTTCTCTTTTGGTTTAACAACTATTTTCCTCACCTCAAAACCGACTCCTTTATCAAGGCACTCATAGAATCCCCAATGCCGATAGGTAACTGTATGCGAAAGACACTCTATGCGTCCAGATTGATTGAGTCTCTCATAAATCGTCTTGACATCCTGAACTTTATCCTTACTCGCAACCAATAACGCATCTTTAGTATTTACAACAATTAAATTATCAATACCAACAGTAGCAACTAGTCCATTTGTTGAATAGATATAACTATTCGAAGTGTTATGATGAACCACATCACCGAATATATAATTACCTTGAGCACATTTTGGAGATATATCCCATAGAGAAGACCACGATCCCACATCATTCCAGTTCATATCGGTAATAACCATAACACCATCTTCCGTATGCTCCATAACAGCATAATCAATCGATATTGACTCACACAAACTGAAGGTACTTGGCTCTGGTCGGATAAAATTCATATCTTTCACAGATTGGCTTATAGCAATTCGGCATTGTTCATAAATATCAGGAGCATAGATACGCAATTGTTTTAAATATGCAGAAGCGCTAAATAGAAATATACCACTATTCCAAAAATACTTCTCAGATGCTAAATAAGATACAGCTACATCATGAGTCGGTTTTTCGACAAATTTTGCAATTTTGAATACATTACCCTCAAGTTCGTCACCTTTATAAATATAACCATATCCAATCTCCGGCTTTAAAGGTTTAATACCAAAAGTCACTAATTTTCCATTATTAGCATAAGGAATAGCCTTCTTTATTGCAGAAATAAATTTTTCATTTTCTGTTATAACATGATCTGCTGCAAGGATCAGTAAAAGAGCGTCATTCCCTTCTGCTAACAAATTAAACGCAGCCAATGCAATAGCCGGAGCAGTATTTTTCCCCGTAGGTTCAAGAATAATTGATGATGTCTGTAAGAAATTACTTTCTCGGAGCTGTTCAGCAACAAGAAAACGATGCTCTTCGTTGCAAATGACAATATTTTGAGAATAATTAAGACCTTTAACACGTTCTAAAGTGTCCTGAAGTAAACTCCTTTCGTCAGTAAGAGATAAAAACTGTTTAGGGTACTGCTGTCGTGACAGGGGCCATAATCTTGAACCGGAACCACCTGACAAAACAACTGGGATAATATCGTTACTCATTATCTATGACCTACTATATGTTAATAATTTCTTTATATAATTTTATTGTACGCTCAACCATCACATTAACATGGAAATTTTCCGTAAAATATTTTTTAACGTCAGCATATTTATCTCGATCTGATATTATTTTTTTTAATGCATCGGCAAGCTCATATGGAAATTTTGGTTGCACAACAATACCGGAAACATTATTCTTATTAACCCAACCTACACCAGAACCTTTTATATCACATGAAACTACCGGGATATTAAAGAGGAATGCTTCAAGTTGAACAACTCCAAAAGCCTCAGATTTTTCAATTGAAGGTAAACAAAAAACATTGCTCGCAGCAAAGTAAGATGATAACTCTTCATGTCTAATAAATCCAAGTAATTTAACCTTATCCTCAAGTTTATATCGTTGAATGAGCTCTAAAAGCTTCTGTTTTTCCTCTCCATTCCCACCTATGAGAATAATGTAGTCGTCAGGAAGGAATTTTGCGGATTCTACCAGATATTCAAACCCCTTATAGTAAACTAATCTCCCCAATGAAAAAATAATCTTTTTTCCTTTATACTGTTCATGAATTTTTTTAACTATATTAGTATCAACTTTATAATTCTCTGGATTAATACCAATAGGAATAATCTTGATCTTATTTTTATGTTTTCTCAAATCATCAGAAAATTCACCGTATACTGGTGATGTGGTAATAATAGCGTCAGCTCGTTTTAATAACCATTGTTGCAATGGCATATATAACATTTTTAATTTTTTCTGTTTAACAATATCACTATGCCAATGAATAATTATTTTCTTATTTTTATAATTAGAAAAAAATAATGCCAAGTTTGCCAAGGGGTTGGGTAAATGAATGTGAATAATATCGAATGATTCGATTATCTGTCTTAATTTTATAATATAAGAAATAGATACATCTGCAGAGGCATAATGATAGTTTGATTTACAGCCATAAACATGTACACCATTTAGATCATATTCATAAGAGTTAGTTTTATGATTAACTGCCAAAACTGAAGAATCGATACCTTTTGATAAGCATCCTTCGCTTATATCAGCTACAACTTGCTCTATTCCGCCAGAATAGGGTTTATAATACTTACTTAAATGAAGAACTTTCACCACTAATCACCTTTAAATAAAATAATTCTCTTTGTTCTGCAAGTAAAAAATGTCCATATTTTTTAGATTTCCGAAAGTTCCTTATACTAATATCAGCATAACTTTCATCATCAAGGCTTAATAAAATATTTTTTGCTGCTTGGTAATCATCAATCGGAAAAATGAGTTTCTTATCAATTAACTCATTAACTCCCGAAACAGATGTGCAAACACACGGTAAACCATAAGCCATTGCTTCTATGACTACCCGAGGTAGTCCTTCTCTCCGAGATGTTAAAATAAAAAAATCAGCATTTTCCATTAGTTGCTGTTTTTTGATAGATGAGGAAATATAACCACAAAAATCAACGCGCGTTAAAACATTTAATTTCTCAGCGATTTTTTTATATTTACCCAATAACAATCCGTCGCCAATGATAGTTGCAGTATATTTTTCTGGCAAAACAGATATAAGGTTAAGGAAAACATCAAGCCCTTTAAAATCACGATCCAATACACCAATAAAAAGCAATCTAATGTTTTTGTTTTTTTTGTTTCGATTGATGCGAGCATTAATTATTTTCTCATCAGCAAAATTATCATCCTGTAAAACAACACTACTATAACTCGAATTAAAACGCACATTTAATTTTTTATTTCCACTCAGAAATTTATTTTGTATTTCATGTTCCGTAACAAAAGATGCATATTGAGTAAATCTCAACTGCAATTTAAATACAGCTAAAAACACCAAGCGAAAAAGGAGTCGAATTATTGGATTTTTAGATAAATGTTCTGCTTCTTGAATAGGGTTAGTTACAACCTCAATACTAAATTTTATATTCCTAGCGATACATAATAAAGACAATAAATATGCTAAAACACCAGGTGTACGTAGAATGATAAAAACTTTGTCTTTTTTATTTATACTTGTAATTAGCTTATATATTCGAGTAATTGAAGTTAAGCCAGTACCCACTGTAAATATTGGTTCAATACTAATTGCTTTATGTTCAAATAGTTCATGATTCTCCGGCAATGAATTAACAATTTCAACACGGGCGATGACTTTCACCGCGTCAAAACATTGTAAATATCGTTCAAAAAATATTACATTCTCAATTCCCTGAACGAAAAATCGTCCATTAAATAATTTGTATCTCCTTTCTACAGAAACATACAAAATCCGCATGTCAATCTTCCTTTTTCATAATATTAACAACTCGCCCATCCTTATATATGGAATTTTCGGGAATCGAACTGCGAATAACACTCCCCGCACTAATTACAGAATTATTACCAATTTCAACCCCATTTAATATAACTGAGCTTGAACCAATCCAAACATTATTTCCAATAATAATAGGCTTTGAAGTAAACCCTTGGTCTTTAATACAACCATCCTTATTAAACCGATGATTGTGATCATAGAATTTAACTGATTCCCCAATGATCGTATTATCACCAATACTTATAAAAGTATGACAATTGATACTAACATTTTGATTGGTGAATACATTCTTCCCTATTATTACTTTCCCAGAAGAAATATTAATGGTTAAAAATCTACGGCTAATAAAACGACCTTTAAAAATCAATATTCCATTCACACATGAAATAATAGAACCTGAATCGATACATGATCGGTAAAACTCAGGAAATTGAATTTTACTACCCAAAAAAACTTTCAAAAGTAAAAATTTAAAAAAAAACAACACTCTGTTAAATAATCTCAGTATTTTAAAATGCAGCATTTCGCAACTTATTCCTTAAAGTATACAATAAAGAAAGTATTGATGACGAATTGGTCAAGAGCCTATAGCAAAGATATAAGAAATAACTATCATTCTTTAAACACCTAAGAGTTTCCTTAATATCTGCATCACGTTCGTTTCGTATATAATATAGACACAAACTTGATAATAATTTCTTTCGCGCTTTTTTAGTTATAAGAAAGCTATATTTTTTTTCAAACTTCAGCCAAAATGGCATATGCTTGTCAAGTTCTGAATATATATCACAGACTGAGCTTAAACTATTCTCTCTCTCTCTACGTAAAGTATTATAGGCTGGATCTAAAACAATTTTACCGTTACCATTCCCAACAACATCAATAAGAAATGAATGATCCTCACGGTACTTTAAAGACTCATCAAAACCACCAACTCTTATAAACATATCTTTTGTGACAAGTATAGTCGGAGTGTTCATAATAACTTTACCATAAAATAAATCTTTAATAAGAGAATATTTATTTTTTGATATCTTCTTATTTGCCTTATATTTTGCATTCAGAAAATAGTCAGTGACAATTATATTTCCCAATACTAAATCCGCATTTTGCGTTTTCAAATAACCAATCTGCGATAATATTTTATTTTTAAGCCAAACATCATCACTATCAAGGAAAGCTAGCAATATTCCTCTTGCCTTTTTTGCACCAAAATTCCTAGCAGAAGCAGCACCACCATTTTCCTTCGTGACCAGTTTTGTGTTAGCATATTGCTTACAAATATCAATACAGGCATAATGCTCTTCCTTAGTTGAACCATCATCGACAACGATAATCTCATATGAATCCAAATTCTGGATGACCACTGATTTCAATGCGTCCTCTAAGCAACTTGACGAATTATAAACAGGGATGATAATAGATAGTATGGTCACTTATAGCTCCCTTTATTTAAGCCCCTATATTTCAAAAATAAGAAATATAAAGAAAATGGTATTAATATTGTATTAAAATATCGATAAACGGAATGTGTAAATAACACACCAAGTAAAACTATAAAGGCAAAACTGTACAGTTTATCTTTCATAAGATAAGGTTTAACACAAGTTAAGAAAATATAAAAACCTATTATATTGTAAAGTCTTTGAACTACTACCAGAGGATTCAAATCTAAGAAAGGATTAAATGTACTATTTATATTTGTCATCACCGCTTGCCTAAATGGTTCTGACATAATGAAAGGGAAAAATGACAAATTACTAGTAGTAATAGCAACATCATCGAATTCGAACTCAGATTCCCCAAAGCGTCTTGATAGAGTAAAAAGTTTAATAGAATAAGAATATTCACTATTCATAAATAGAATAAAACATACCATGGATGTTACGATAGCTAAATAATAAAGGTGAGTATTTTTTCTTTTAAAATAAAAAGCGATAGTAATAGCTATGTATAACAAAAGAAGTTCAGGCCGAGCAAAGAATAAAAGACACGATGCAAATACCAAAAACACCTTGCTTTTTCGAATATAAGAAACGATAAGCATAGATAAAGCTGCAACACTAAACGCCTCTTTTAAAATAAAAAAAGCCCAATAGCCGCCGACAATTGTTCCCGTTATAGCTAATAACGAACAAAATAATCGGGTTCTTCCATATAAATAACTAGAGATTTCTGAAGCTAAAAATGCCAATGATATATTAAACAGCGTTATATTAATCCATCGGACAACATCTAAACTGAAATTTTTATCAAAAAATTGTACATATCTAGAGAAAAAAAGTTGTGATGTTGAGTCATTCACATATAACATTTCGTCTGGGAAAATAAGTTCTGCATTTCCATTGAATTTTAATAATAGAAAAACAATGCACATCACGACGAATGCAAATAAAAAAGAAGACATGCATACAATTAAATAACAGCAAACATCCTTCTGCCTTATACCTATAAGGAAAGCGATTATCATACTTATACTTAACAATATTATTAAGACCATGTAGTTATCTCTTCAGGATATTATTACTATTAATTATCTGGTGATGTATCCAATTAGTAGAACATGTGTTTTTCGATGAATGCCCCGATGACTTTTTCATGAAGCTCAACAGAACGTGAAAAACAGAGCGTTTTGCGGGCCAGCCGTTTGATTCGGGTTCTCAGCGTCAGGTTATTGCGCTCAATGCGCTGAGTAAAAATCTTGCCGGTCAGGTGCTTTTCTTTCGGAAGCGCCCTGGCATAGCTCCCCCACTCATCAGTGGTCAGCATTCCGATGTTAAAGGGCGTGAGCAGTGCCAGCAATTCACGACAGGTTTCATCGGTACGTGGACCAAAAGTGTAGGCCAGTACACCACCCGTTTTTGTGTTGTACGCGTACCAGAGCCAGTGTTGTTGCGCCTTGCTGCCAACGAAGCTCCAGTGCTCATCAAGTTCACAGATAAGCGCCACATCGGCATGGGCTACCGGAGATGATGTTACTCGTCGTGGTGAGAGTTTTTTAAAGTCCGGATAACGGTGTTGATGCCGACCTTCAGTGTTCTGGCGGTATCACGAACCCCGGCTCCGTTGAAAGCCATTACGGTGATCTGCTCTTTAACCCCGGGCTTGCGGGCTTCATAAGTATAAGTGAGCTGGAAGACGCGGTGGCAGTCGCGGCAACGAAACCGGGCATGTCCTTTCGGATTCTGTCCATGACGATAAACCTGAACAGACTGACAACGGGGACAATGAACGGCAACGCTGGCCATGAGTAAACCTCAAAAGCGTGCATTATACATCACATTCAACCAATTAGAGACATTACCAATTATCTTAATGACTTCAAAAGAGCAAACATATGAGAAGGTTTTTTAATCCCCACACCAAATAAAATTATAATACTCAATATTAGCCATGTAACTAATCCATTGATGACTGTAAATAAAAGATTATCCCTATCATTAACACCCAACCTATCTAAAATATAAATAGCTATCACGCATAAAAAAACAGAAATTGAAACCTCAGAACACCATCTAGAAAATATACCAGAGATAAGACGAGTATGTAATAAATACATATAGGGTATAAATATAGTTAATACCGTGATAAGCACGGATTTAGCCACACCGACAGTTCCTTCATGTTGCATGGCGAAATAATAAACAATGGGGATTTCTATAATCATGATGGCTGAAAAAATCATATTAATTCTGACATAAGCATAACTAAGAGACAAATAAAATGGCAATACAGTTAATGCTTGTATAGCTTGAGCCAGCATCAGAAAAAAAACAATATCACTAGCTTTGTCGGCAATGATTAAAGAGTGTGTCCACATATAAATAATTGAATGAGAATAAATTGCCAATACCGTAGATATAGGTAATATCGCAACGACAGCTATTTTGCTGAGACTAAAATAAAGAGTTTTTAAATGCTCTATCTCTTGCTTTTCTTTGAGTATTGTAAACCGTGGAAAAGCTGCTTTTGCTAATGTGGTAATAAATATCAAAGGGATTAATGATAACGTTCCAGCTAAGGTATAAAATCCTACCACCTCAATGTTAAAATTTTTTGTCACTATTAGTTTGTCAATTTGTGTTGCAACCGAAGCCAATATCCCCATACCAGCCATTCCTAAAGCATACCTGTATGTAGATTTAAGAATATTTAATGAGAATTTTTTATCGCTAGATTTAATTTTCCTCCATGTTAGCTTATATATTATAATCAAAAATAAAAAATTGGATAGAAATTGCCAGATAAAAAAGGCCTCTAGACTATTAGAAATATAATGCAATATAGGCAATACCCCTGCACTACGAAATATGCCCCAGCCAATTTGCAATCCATTCGCTAATATTTGTCTTTCACTCCCCATTAGTGCCCCTACATACAGATTTGTAGGGAGTTGCAACCCAAAACTCAATGCCATGAGAATAATCAATTGAGACACATCGACATTTGTAGATGCTACCAACCATTTATGCGAAATCCAATTCGCTCCAAATGATATTGTAAGCACAACTATTATTACAATTGATAAATATAGAAACTCATAACTCCTTAATATTTTTGACTTTTCTATTTCATTTTGTTCATCACCACCAGAGAGGCGAGCAAATTCACGTGTAGTTGCTGCTGAAAAACCTAAATCAGCAAAAGCTAGCAACGCAACTAATGTATTATAGAAACCAATATAGCCATAGCCAGTACTGCCTAAATATGATATATAAAAAGGTATAAATATAAATAAAGATATAATTCCCCAAATCCTACCGACTAAATTTGACAGTGCATTACGTTTAATCATGTTTTATATGTCGACTCAAAGACCTAAACTTTTCAATTGATTCAAAAGAATCTACATTCTCCATTAGGAAATCAACATCATAATTCCACCACTTTGTATCAGATACATCTTTAATAACCTTATTTGAAAATCTTGATTTTATAACCTTAGCTGGTATTCCACCTACTATAGAAAATGGAGGTACATCTTTAGTCACAACGGCCCCAGTTGCAATAACAGAACCATCACCAATAGAAACACCATTAAGAATCATGACTCCCTGACCGATCCAAACATCGTTACCAATATTCACAACATATTGATCATCAACATAAGTGTATTCATTAAATTTTGATTTGCATAAGCAATTTAATCCCATATTAATAATGGTATCATTATTACTTAAATAAAACATCGGATGGGTAGATATAAAATCCGTTGTGGGATGATTTCCTGATACAATATGTACATCTTTTGCAATTGAGCAAAAACGTCCTACTTTTGTATTTATAATTCGACAACCTCCACCAATATAAGTACCACGCCCAATTGATGATGATATAACTTCTGCATCGCCTAATACAGCTATATGGCTTTCAAAATAAGTCTTCCTGACATTTGTATTCAGCGATAATTTTATATATCTCTTTTTATTCTTAATATTGAAAAAAAAGTTTAAAATTTTTCTTTTTATTGCTGCAAATCCAAACAATTGATATATTGTAAAGAAAATATTTTTAACCATTATTTGTGAACTCGCTTTTAAGTATTTCTAGATATCTTTTTCCATATATATTATCTGGCTCAATAAAATTCCCTTCAGCCCATTCGTTCCACGATTTAACGATGGCAATTCGGTATTTTATATCTCTTTTACTTAGGATTTTCTTTACATCATAAACATGCTTAGCAAATTCTTTTGGTGTTGATCCTGTTAGCACCCACCCATTTTTCCCATGACGAACGGTTGAATCCCACCTAGGTATTATGACTGGAATAACTCTATTAGAATTTTCTACAAATGTATTAAATCCTTTAGAAAGTTTGCTATAAGAATATCTCCTTGGGCTAAATAAATCTTCATTCAAAATATTTTTACGAATTAATTTATCCCGTATTTTTTCTATGAGTGTTCTATTCTGTAACATTCCTCGAGAGTTAACAACCGCATCTAGTCCATATGCTTCAATATCGTTTTCTTTCGAAAATTCACCAATAATGAACAATTCATTAATTCCTTTAGCTCTTGCTATATACCGAAATTTATTGATCCACCTTTTTGCATCAGGTATCTCATATGGTTTGAAAATTAAAAAAACAGGCTTCCCATCTATCTTAATATAGCGCTCATCATTAAAAAAAGGTAATAAATACTCTACATGACTTTTCTGCTCATCTTCCCCTCCATAGCGTTGTTCTTTCAAAAGAATATTGTCTTTTTTATTCCACCATGAGTGATTAGCCCAACCAAAACAAAAACGTACATCAGCATCACTATTCAATATCATTTCTGCTGGTTTTTCTAATAACGTATCGCCATTACCAAACCAGTAATGCCAAAAACAGAAACCAGTTATCGAATGTTCTTTAGCTAACTTATATTGTTTTTCAATAACTGATATATCAGTGAGATCATAATAGTTATTATCCTCTGGATGGAAAATCAAATGTTCTGGGAAGAATTTCTTGGCAGATTTTACTTGTACCCACTCGGTAAACCCATCGCCCCACCATTTATCATTTTCAGGGATACGATGATATTGAGGCAAATAATAAGCGATATTTTCTCTAATAACTAACTTGCTAGACATATTTTATCAACCAAAAAAATCAACACTTAGAAAGCCATTACCATTTCTGTCTTTTTCGGAAAGTATAGGGGCATTTCCAATTGGCCAAGAGATATTTAACATGCCATCCTTCCATTGAATACATCGTTCATGTTTCGCTGCGTAATAATTCGTCGTCTTATAAACAAATTCAGCCGTCTCACTCAACACCAAAAAACCATGCGCAAACCCTTCCGGGATCCACAACTGGCGCTTATTCTCCGCCGACAAATTTACACCAACCCACTTGCCAAAGGTAGGTGACGATTTACGAATATCAACCGCGACATCAAAAACTTCACCGACAACACAGCGTACAAGTTTCCCTTGTGCATAAGGCTCTAACTGATAATGCAGTCCGCGTAAAACACCTTTACAAGACTTCGAATGGTTATCCTGGACAAATTCAACTTTGCGGCCTACAGCTTCCTCAAAAACCTTCTGGTTAAAGCTCTCAAAAAAGAAACCACGCTCATCACCAAAAACTTTCGGTTCAAAAATCAATACATCTGGGATTTCTGTTTTAATAACATTCATTTTATTAATAACCTTTAATCATTTTTATCAGGTACTGACCATAAGCATTTTTTTTCAGAGGTTCAGCTAATACTTTCACCTGCTCAGCATCAATAAACCCTTTACGGTAAGCAATTTCTTCCGGGCAGGAAACTTTCAGCCCCTGACGCTCTTCAATTGTTGCAATGAAGTTGCTTGCTTCAATAAGACTTTGATGTGTCCCCGTGTCCAGCCATGCATAACCACGTCCCATCATGGCAACGGATAAACGCCCCTGTTCCATATAAATGCGGTTAATATCGGTAATTTCCAGTTCACCACGGGCAGAAGGCTCAAGATTTTTCGCCATTTCGACAACGTCGTTATCATAAAAATAAAGCCCAGTTACCACATAATTACTTTTTGGCTGTAGCGGTTTTTCTTCCAGGCTAATTGCCGTACCGTTTTTATCAAACTCAACGACACCGTAGCGTTCAGGATCATTTACGTGATAAGCAAATACTGTTGCACCACTTTCTTTGTTAACAGCTACGTCCATTAACTTCGGCAGATCGTGGCCGTAGAAGATATTATCACCAAGAACCAAAGCACAATCATCACCACCGACAAACTCTTCACCGATAATAAACGCCTGCGCAAGCCCATCTGGAGTCGGTTGCACTTTGTACTGAAGATTTAGCCCCCACTGGCTACCGTCACCCAGCAGTTGTTGAAAACGAGGAGTATCCTGTGGCGTACTAATAATCAGAATATCGCGAATCCCCGCCAACATCAGTGTAGAGAGCGGGTAATAGATCATCGGTTTATCATAAATCGGTAACAGCTGTTTACTGACGGCCATCGTCACAGGATAAAGACGAGTACCAGAACCACCCGCTAAAATAATACCTTTACGCGTTTTCATTTCATCATTCCTTTTAATTCATCTTGCTCCACCATCACGAACAAGATGCAAAAACTATTAAATTGCTGTAGTCGTAAATAATTCGTTGAGCATTCGTTTCACACCAACCTGCCAGTCAGGCAAGACAAGCGCAAAGTTCTGCTGAAATTTTTCTGTATTAAGGCGAGAGTTATGGGGGCGACGGGCTGGTGTAGGATAGGCTGTTGTTGGTACTGCATTGAGCTTGTTGAGTGCAAGGAGAATGCCTGCTTTGCGCGCCTCTTCAAAAACCAGCGCAGCATAATCGTGCCAGGTTGTGGTACCACTGGCTACCAGATGATACAAGCCTGCGACTTCTGGTTTATTCAGTGCCACACGAATTGCATGTGCCGTACAATCAGCCAGCAGTTCAGCACCTGTTGGCGCACCAAACTGATCATTAATAACGGCTAATTCTTCACGCTCTTTTGCCAGACGCAACATCGTTTTGGCGAAGTTATTTCCTTTACCTGCATAGACCCAGCTTGTACGGAAAATTAGGTGCTTCGCACAATGCTCTTGTAATGCTTTTTCTCCAGCTAACTTGGTTTCACCGTAAACATTTAGCGGTGCGGTTGCATCCGCCTCCTGCCATGGTATTTCACCGGTCCCCGGAAATACGTAGTCAGTAGAGTAGTGAATAACCCAGGCGCCGACTTCATTGGCTGCTTTCGCGATCGCTTCGACACTCGTCGCGTTAAGTAATTGTGCAAACTCCGGTTCTGATTCTGCTTTGTCTACTGCGGTGTGAGCGGCTGCGTTGACAATAATATCAGGCCGAATGCTTCTTACGGTTTCAGCTACACCTTCAGGATTACTAAAATCACCACAGTAATCAGTGGAGTGAACATCAAGAGCAATCAAATTACCCAGAGGTGCCAGAGCACGCTGTAGTTCCCAACCTACCTGCCCTGTTTTGCCAAAAAGGAGGATATTCATTACTGGCGGCCCTCATAGTTCTCTTCAATCCACGATTGATAGGCACCACTTTTCACATTATCAACCCATTTTGTATTGGACAGGTACCATTCCACCGTTTTACGAATCCCGCTCTCAAACGTTTCCTGCGGTTTCCAGCCCAATTCGCGGCTAATCTTCTCTGCATCAATCGCATAACGGCGATCGTGTCCCGGGCGATCGGCAACATAAGTAATTTGCTCGCGGTAAGATTTCTCTTTCGGTACAATCTCATCCAACAAATCACAAATAGTGAGCACTACATCGATGTTTTTCTTTTCGTTGTGTCCACCAATGTTATAAGTTTCACCCGCTTTACCTTCGGTTACGACGATATATAACGCACGCGCATGATCTTCAACATACAGCCAGTCACGAATTTGATCCCCTTTGCCATAAATAGGTAATGCCTTACCTTCCAGAGCATTAAGAATTACTAGTGGAATCAATTTTTCCGGAAAGTGATAAGGACCGTAGTTATTCGAACAGTTAGTCACAATGGTCGGTAAACCATAGGTACGTTTCCACGCACGGACTAAATGATCGCTGGATGCTTTTGATGCGGAATAAGGACTGCTTGGCGCGTAAGCTGTCGTCTCAGTAAAGAGGGGTAATTGTTCTTTATTATTTACTTCGTCAGGATGAGGCAAATCACCATAGACTTCGTCAGTAGAAATATGATGAAAACGGAAGCTATTTTTCTTGTCGCTATCAAGAGCAGACCAGTAATTGCGAGCGGCTTCCAAAAGGACATAAGTACCAACAATATTGGTTTCAATAAATGCAGCAGGGCCTGTAATTGAACGGTCAACATGGCTTTCAGCAGCCAGGTGCATCACTGCATCCGGCTGATGCTGAGCAAAAATCCGTGCCATTACAGCTGCATCGCAAACATCCGCATGTTCAAAAACATAGCGTTCGGAATCAGAAACATCAGCAAGTGATTCCAAGTTTCCGGCGTACGTTAATTTATCGACATTAACAACACTATCTTGCGTATTATTTATAATGTGACGAACTACAGCAGAACCAATAAATCCTGCGCCAC
>ERZ1106961.370-NODE-370-length-20063-cov-33.747551_pt1 | contig 20063 bp, 16 predicted proteins | sample MGYA00403680_ERZ1106961 | MGnify/ENA primary metagenome ERZ1106961 (study PRJEB35170, sample SAMEA104062419) | human gut metagenome | biome: human gut; feature: human-associated habitat; material: faeces | place: Denmark | collected 2012-06-08 ... | reverse complement strand
AGAATGGAATATTCATAATACACCTCTTTAATTCATATCACAATAATAGGTTATGAACTTAGTATAGCATATATCGAAAAAAATACAAGTATAATATTATATTTTTTAAATAAAAATAGCATAAAAATCTAGTTATCCGCATAAAAACTGGACTTATCACACTTTATCAAGGTCAAAACCACTCAATTTACTACTAATTTACTACTTATGAATGAGCTTTGATACGACGATTTATCCTTGAAAAGTGAAGATATAAAGATACTTCCAATAAAATTTGAATATTTAATAGGTAGACACTTCAAAAAATGAGGTGTCTATTTTTTTACCCGATTTTGAAAGGAAGTGAACTTATGAAAACAAAAAATCAAGAATCAAAAGGTCGTTCCCCACTCTTTAAGACCATCAAACATTCATTCAGCCAATAAAAAAGAAAGGATAGGTAAAAATATGGAACTTAAATTTGTGATTCCCAACATGGAAAAAACATTCGGCAATTTAGAATTTGCTGGCGAGGATAAAGTCGTTCAGCGAAGAATCAACGGACGGCTAACTGTCTTATCAAGAAGCTATAATCTCTATTCTGATGTTCAAAGAGCAGATGATATTGTGGTGGTGCTTCCTGCTGAAGCTGGCGAAAAACATTTCGGCTTTGAGGAACGTGTGAAGTTAGTCAATCCACGTATTACCGCAGAGGGCTACAAAATCGGCACTCGTGGTTTTACAAATTACCTTTTACATGCTGACGACATGATAAAAGAATAAAGAAAGAGAGGAAAAATGATGAGATTAGCAAATGGCATTGTATTAGATAAAGACACGACTTTTGGAGAATTGAAATTCTCTGCTCTACGTCGTGAAGTGAGAATCCAAAATGAAGACGGGTCGGTTTCAGATGAAATCAAGGAACGTACCTATGACTTAAAATCCAAAGGACAAGGACGCATGATTCAAGTAAGTATTCCTGCCAGCGTGCCTTTGAAAGAGTTTGATTATAACGCACGGGTGGAACTTATCAATCCCATTGCGGACACCGTTGCTACTGCCACCTATCAAGGAGCAGATGTTGACTGGTATATCAAGGCAGACGATATTGTGCTGACAAAGGATTCTAGTTCATTCAAAGCTCAACCACAAGCAAAGAAAGAACCGACACAAGACAAATAGTCGCTAGGTAGAAAGGAGACTTTTTCGCATGAAACAGCGTGGTAAAAGGATTCGCCCATCTGGTAAAGATTTAGTCTTTCATTTTACGATAGCGTCACTCCTGCCTGTTTTCCTGCTGGTTGTCGGACTGTTTCATGTGAAGACAATCCAGCAGATCAACTGGCAGGATTTTAACCTATCACAAGCAGATAAGATTGACATTCCCTATTTAATTATCAGTTTCAGTGTCGCAATTCTTATCTGCTTGCTGGTAGCGTTTGTATTCAAACGGGTTCGCTATGATACGGTTAAACAACTTTACCACCGTCAAAAACTGGCAAAGATGATACTTGAAAACAAGTGGTATGAATCTGAACAGGTCAAAACAGAGGGTTTCTTTAAAGATAGTGCTGGTCGTACAAAGGAAAAGATAACCTACTTCCCTAAAATGTATTATCGACTTAAAAATGGCTTGATACAGATACGGGTGGAAATCACGCTGGGAAAATATCAAGACCAACTCTTACACTTGGAAAAGAAATTAGAGAGTGGCTTGTACTGTGAGCTGACGGATAAAGAGTTAAAGGATTCCTATGTGGAATATACTTTGCTCTATGACACCATAGCCAGTCGTATTTCTATTGATGAAGTAGAAGCTAAAGATGGTAAACTTCGCTTAATGAAAAACGTATGGTGGGAATATGATAAGCTCCCTCATATGTTGATTGCTGGTGGTACAGGTGGCGGTAAAACTTACTTTATACTGACACTGATTGAAGCCTTGCTTCATACAGATTCAAAACTGTATATTCTTGACCCGAAAAATGCTGACCTTGCGGACTTAGGTTCTGTGATGGCAAATGTCTACTATAGAAAAGAAGACTTGCTTTCTTGCATTGAAACATTCTATGAAGAAATGATGAAACGTAGTGAGGAAATGAAGCAGATGAAGAACTATAAGACTGGCAAAAATTATGCTTACTTAGGTCTCCCGGCACACTTCTTAATCTTTGATGAATACGTCGCTTTCATGGAAATGCTGGGAACAAAAGAAAACACCGCAGTTATGAATAAGCTGAAACAGATTGTCATGTTAGGTCGTCAAGCTGGCTTCTTTCTAATACTGGCTTGTCAACGTCCAGACGCAAAATATTTAGGCGACGGAATCCGTGATCAGTTTAATTTCAGAGTGGCTTTAGGTCGTATGTCTGAAATGGGCTATGGCATGATGTTTGGCAGTGACGTACAAAAGGATTTCTTCTTAAAGCGAATCAAAGGTCGTGGCTATGTTGATGTAGGAACAAGTGTCATATCAGAGTTTTATACTCCCCTTGTACCAAAAGGATATGATTTCTTGGAGGAAATTAAAAAGTTATCCAACAGCAGACAGTCCACGCAGGCGACGTGCGAAGCGGAAGTCGCAGGTGTGGACTGATCTTGCTGGCTGGTGTGGCAATAGCCACGCCAGCACTTAACCCCCCGTATCTAACAGGGGGGTACAAATCGACAGGAAACAGTCAAAAAAACATTAGAAAATCCTTTGGTTACAAGGGATTTACAAAATTTCAGCGTATGTCAAATGGGCTTTAAAAGTTGACATACGCCTTTTTGATTGGAGGGATTTTTACTGAATGAACAAACTTGGTTACAGCATTTAAAAGAAAAACGCTTGGCTTATGGACTATCTCAAAACCGTTTAGCTGTTGCGACTGGTATTACAAGGCAGTATCTAAGCGATATTGAAACAGGAAAAGTCAAGCCATCAGAGGATTTACAGCAGTCCCTTTGGGAAGCTCTGGAACGCTTCAATCCCGACGCTCCCCTTGAAATGCTGTTTGATTATGTAAGGATTCGCTTTCCGACAACAGACGTACAGCAGGTGGTCGAAAACATCTTACAACTGAAACTGTCCTATTTTCTTCATGAGGACTATGGTTTCTATTCTTATTCAGAGCATTATGCTTTAGGCGACATATTCGTCCTTTGCTCCCATGAACTGGACAAAGGAGTTCTGGTGGAATTGAAAGGTCGTGGGTGCAGACAATTTGAAAGCTATCTTCTGGCACAACAAAGAAGCTGGTATGAGTTCTTTATGGACGTTTTGGTGGCTGGCGGTGTGATGAAACGCCTTGACCTTGCCATTAACGATAAGACAGGGATTTTGAATATCCCTGTACTCACTGAAAAGTGCCAACAGGAAGAATGTATCTCCGTCTTCCGCAGTTTTAAAAGCTATCGCAGTGGCGAACTGGTACGCAAAGAGGAAAAGGAATGTATGGGAAACACCCTCTATATCGGTTCATTACAAAGTGAAGTTTATTTCTGTATCTATGAAAAGGACTACGAGCAGTACAAGAAAAATGATATTCCCATTGAAGACGCAGAAGTAAAAAACCGTTTTGAGATTCGATTGAAAAATGAGCGTGCCTATTATGCAGTCCGTGATTTACTCGTCTATGACAATCCAGAGCATACCGCCTTTAAAATTATCAATCGGTATATCCGTTTTGTAGATAAAGACGATTCCAAACCTCGTTCTGATTGGAAACTGAATGAAGAATGGGCTTGGTTTATTGGGAACAATCGTGAACGATTAAAACTAACCACAAAACCAGAGCCTTACTCCTTCCAAAGGACGCTGAACTGGCTATCTCATCAAGTTGCCCCGACCTTAAAGGTTGCGATTAAACTTGATGAAATCAACCAGACGCAGGTTGTAAAAGACATTCTCGACCATGCGAAACTGACAGACCGACACAAGCAGATTTTGAAGCAACAGTCAGTAAAAGAACAGGACGTGATAACAACAAAAAAATAACTCAAATACAAATTCATTGAATATAGAGAGGAGAACATTTTTATGAATTTTGGACAAAACCTTTATAACTGGTTTCTATCAAACGCTCAATCACTGGTGCTTTTAGCAATCGTTGTGATTGGCTTGTATCTTGGCTTCAAGCGTGAGTTTAGCAAACTGATTGGCTTTTTAATTATTGCGATTATTGCGGTTGGCTTAGTCTTCAACGCTGCTGGAGTAAAAGACATTTTACTAGAGCTATTCAATCGCATTATTGGTGCTTAAATAAAACCGTTCTTTTGTGGAATATAAGTGGTTTTCTTATGTTCCGCAAAGGAATGGTACACCAAACGAAGTGCGGTAGGGATTTTTGAATCTCTACAAAGAAAGGACGTGAATATATGGACGATATGCAAGTCTATATTGCGAATTTAGGCAAATACAATGAGGGCGAATTGGTCGGTGCGTGGTTTACCTTTCCCATTGACTTTGAGGAAGTCAAAGAGAAAATCGGCTTGAATGATGAATATGAGGAATACGCCATTCATGACTACGAGTTACCCTTTACGGTTGACGAATACACTTCCATTGGCGAACTCAATCGACTATGGGAAATGGTATCGGAATTACCCGAAGAATTACAATCGGAGCTATCTGCTCTGCTCACTCATTTTTCAAGCATTGAAGAACTAAGCGAACATCAAGAGGATATTATCATTCATTCCGATTGTGATGATATGTATGACGTGGCACGCTACTACATTGAAGAAACGGGTGCTTTAGGCGAAGTACCAGCTAGTCTTCAAAACTATATTGATTATCAAGCCTATGGTCGGGATTTAGACCTTTCAGGAACGTTTATCTCAACCAATCATGGGATTTTTGAAATCGTCTATTAAATCTGTCGGTACATTACTACTGGCAGATTTTCTATTTTACGGGGTGGCTCAATCAGCTACCCCTATTTTTTATGAAAGGATTGATTACATGAAGAAAATACGAAGCTATACCAGTATCTGGTCTGTGGAAAAGGTACTGTATTCTATCAATGATTTTAGACTTCCGTTTCCCATAACCTTTACGCAAATGACATGGTTTGTCGTGTCACTCTTTGCAGTGATGATACTTGGCAACTTGCCCCCTCTTTCCATGATAGAGGGAGCATTTCTCAAATACTTTGGGATTCCTGTGGCTTTCACATGGTTTATGTCTACAAAAACTTTTGATGGTAAAAAGCCTTATGGATTTTTGAAGTCTGTCATTGCTTATGCACTGCGACCAAAGCTGACCTATGCAGGAAAAAAAGTAACGCTTGGCAGAAACCAGCCACAAGAAGCCATTACAGCAGTTAGGAGTGAATTTTATGGCATATCCAATTAAATACATTGAAAACAATCTCGTCTGGAATAAAGACGGGGAATGTTATGCTTACTATGAGCTTGTTCCTTACAATTACTCATTTCTAAGTCCAGAACAGAAAATACAAGTGCATGATTCTTTCAGACAGCTTATCGCACAAAATCGTGATGGCAAAATTCATGCTTTACAAATCAGTACAGAATCCAGCATACGTTCTGCACAAGAGCGTTCCAAAAATGAAGTCACTGGCAAGCTCAAAGCGGTTGCCTATGACAAAATCGACCAACAGACAGACGCTTTAATATCCATGATTGGCGAAAATCAAGTGAACTACCGTTTCTTTATCGGCTTTAAGTTGCTTCTCAACGATCAGGAGTTTTCTATGAAAAGTCTTACCGTTGAAGCAAAAAATGCTTTGTCTGATTTTGTCTATGATGTGAACCATAAGCTGATGGGCGATTTTGTTAGTATGAGTAATGATGAAATCCTGCGTTTTCAGAAGATGGAAAAGCTCTTAGAAAATAAAATCTCTCGTCGTTTCAAAATCCGCAGGTTAGATAAGGACGACTTCGGCTATCTGATTGAACACCTTTACGGACAGACAGGCACTGCCTATGAAGAGTATGAGTACCATCTATCAAAGAAAAAGCTGGATAATGAAACGCTGATTAAATACTATGACTTGATTAAGCCTACTCGCTGTTTGGTGGAAGAAAAACAGCGATATTTGAAAATCCAGCAGGAAGATGAAACCGTCTATGTAGCTTACTTTACCATTAACAGCATTGTCGGAGAACTGGACTTCCCGTCCTCTGAAATCTTCTACTACCAGCAACAGCAATTTACATTCCCGATTGATACGTCAATGAATGTGGAAATTGTAGCGAATCGTAAAGCCCTATCTACTGTCCGCAATAAAAAGAAAGAACTGAAAGACTTGGATAACCACGCTTGGCAAAGTGATAATGAAACCAGCTCCAATGTGGCGGAAGCTCTGGAAAGTGTTAATGAGCTGGAAACCAATTTAGACCAAAGCAAGGAATCTATGTACAAGCTGTCTTATGTGGTAAGGGTATCAGCAAATGATCTTGACGAACTCAAACGTCGTTGTAATGAAGTGAAAGATTTTTATGACGATTTAAGCGTAAAACTGGTACGACCATTTGGGGATATGCTCGGCTTACATGAAGAATTTTTACCTGCCAGCAAGCGTTATATGAATGATTATATTCAATACGTGACCTCTGATTTCCTCGCTGGTTTAGGTTTTGGTGCTACTCAAATGCTGGGGGAAAATGAGGGGATTTATGTTGGCTACAGCTTAGATACTGGACGCAATGTCTATCTGAAACCTGCTCTTGCCAGTCAAGGGGTTAAGGGTTCAGTAACCAATGCGTTAGCGTCGGCTTTTGTTGGTTCGCTGGGTGGTGGTAAATCCTTTGCGAATAACCTTATCGTCTATTATGCGGTGCTTTATGGGGCACAAGCAGTGATTGTAGACCCAAAAGCAGAACGTGGCAGATGGAAAGAAACCTTGCCAGAGATTTCCCATGAAATCAATATCGTCACTCTGACTTCTGATGAGAAAAACAAAGGCTTACTTGACCCTTATGTGATTATGAAAAATCCCAAAGATTCTGAATCACTGGCTATTGATATTCTGACATTCCTTACGGGGATTTCCTCTCGTGATGGGGAACGCTTCCCAATCCTTAGAAAAGCCATTCGTGCAGTAACCAATAGTGAAGTACGAGGGTTGATGAAAGTGATTGAGGAATTACGGGTTGAGAATACGCCACTAAGTACCAGTATAGCCGACCATATCGAAAGTTTTACAGACTATGACTTTGCACATTTATTATTCAGTAATGGTTATGTGGAGCAGTCTATCAGCTTAGAAAAACAACTGAACATTATACAGGTTGCGGACTTGGTACTTCCCGACAAGGAAACTTCCTTTGAGGAATATACCACTATGGAGCTTTTATCCGTTGCTATGCTGATTGTCATTAGTACCTTTGCTTTAGACTTTATCCATACAGACCGAAGCATTTTCAAGATTGTAGATTTAGACGAAGCATGGAGCTTTTTACAGGTAGCACAAGGAAAAACACTATCTATGAAGCTGGTTCGGGCTGGTCGTGCTATGAACGCTGGGGTATATTTCGTGACCCAAAATACAGACGACCTCTTAGATGAAAAACTGAAAAATAACCTCGGCTTAAAATTTGCATTTCGTTCCACTGACCTTAACGAGATTAAAAAGACCTTAGCCTTTTTTGGTGTAGACCCAGAGGACGAAAACAATCAGAAGCGATTGCGTGATTTGGAAAACGGGCAATGCCTTATCAGTGATTTATATGGTCGTGTCGGTGTGATACAGTTCCACCCTGTATTTGAAGAACTGCTCCATGCCTTTGATACCAGACCACCTGTGCGAAAAGAGGTGTAAATGTGAAACCATCAATAGTAAACAGAATAAAATCAAACTGGACGCTGAAACGTCTAGGTAAAGTGGCAATGACAGTGGCTTTCACACTTGTGATTGCCATTTTTCTTTTAGCCATGCTGGGAACGGTGGTTCAAGCTGCGGGCTTGGTAGATGATACGGTCAATGTGGCAAATGAATACAGCCGATACCCACTTGAAAACTATCAACTGGATTTTTATGTGGATAATAGCTGGGGCTGGCTTCCGTGGAACTGGTCGGACGGGATTGGAAAACAGGTCATGTATGGACTATATGCCATTACCAATTTTATTTGGACAATCAGTTTGTATGTTTCCAATGCGACAGGTTACTTAGTACAGGAAGCCTATTCCTTAGACTTCATTTCCGCTACAGCAGATTCCATTGGTAAGAATATGCAGACCTTAGCTGGTGTGAGTGCAAACGGATTTTCAACAGAGGGTTTCTATGTTGGATTCCTCTTACTCTTGATTTTGGTTCTTGGGGTTTATGTTGCCTATACGGGACTGATAAAGAGAGAAACCACAAAGGCAATTCATGCCATTATGAATTTTGTGCTGGTGTTTATCCTATCGGCTTCCTTTATTGCCTACGCTCCCGACTACATTAAAAAAATCAATGACTTTTCATCAGACATCAGTAATGCCAGTTTATCACTTGGCACGAAGATTGTCATGCCCCATTCCGATAGTCAAGGCAAGGACAGCGTGGACTTAATCAGAGATAGCCTGTTTTCCATACAGGTTCAGCAACCGTGGCTACTGCTTCAATACAACAGTTCAGACATTGAAAGTATCGGTATTGACCGTGTGGAAAGCCTGCTCTCCACCAGCCCAGATTCCAACAATGGCGAAGACAGAGAAAAAATTGTTGCGGAAGAAATTGAAGACAGAAGCAATACCAATCTAACCATTACAAAGACCATTAACCGTTTAGGTACAGTCTTCTTCCTATTTGTCTTCAATATTGGGATTTCCATATTTGTATTCCTATTAACAGGAATCATGATTTTCTCGCAGGTACTTTTTATCATCTATGCTATGTTTCTGCCTGTGAGCTTTATTTTAAGCATGATTCCATCATTTGATGGTATGTCAAAACGAGCCATAACAAAGCTCTTTAATACCATTTTGACACGAGCTGGAATCACATTGATTATTACGACAGCATTTAGTATTTCAACCATGCTCTATACCTTATCGGCTGGTTATCCGTTCTTTTTGATTGCTTTTCTACAGATTGTGACCTTTGCAGGAATCTACTTCAAGCTGGGCGATTTAATGAGTATGTTTTCTCTACAGAGTAACGATTCTCAAAGTGTGGGAAGTCGTGTGATGAGAAAACCTCGTATGCTTATGCACGCTCACATGCACCGTCTACAGCGGAAACTTGGACGTTCCATGACTACTCTAGGGGCTGGGTCTGCCATTGTTACAGGTAAAAAAGGACAGTCGGGTTCGGGGAGTTCTGCAAGGACACAAGCAGATCACTCCCGACCAGACGGAAAGGAAAAATCAACACTTGGAAAACGTATCGGTCAAACCATCGGTACAGTAGCTGATACCAAAGACAGAATGGTAGACACTGCTAGTGGTTTGAAAGAACAGGTTAAAGATTTGCCGACCAATGCAAGATATGCAGTATATCAAGGAAAATCCAAAGTAAAAGAGAATGTCCGTGATTTAACCAGTAGTATTTCTCAAACCAAAGCGGACAGAGCCAGTGGACGCAAGGAACAGCAGGAACAAAGGCGAAAAACCATTGCGAAGCGTCGCTCTGAAATGGAACAGGTCAAACAGAAAAAACAGCCTGCTTCTTCTGTTCATGAAAGACCGACTACAAGACAAGAACAATATCATGATGAACAGACCTCAAAACAGTCTAATATTCAGACTTCATATAAGGAATCTCAACAAGCCAAACAAGAGCGTCCAGCAGTTAAGTCCGATTTTTCAAGTCCAAAAGTGGAACGCCAAGGCAATACCGTTCAAGAAAAAACCGTTCAAAAGCCAGCAACTTCAACCACTACAGCAGATAGAACTTCACAACGTCCAATCACAAAAGAACGTCCGTCTACTGTTCAAAGAGTACCACTACAAAATACAAGAAGTAGACCACCAATCAAAACCGCCACCATTAAGAAAGTCGGTAAGAAACCATGAAGTTGAAAACTTTAGTGATTGGTGGTTCTGGATTATTCTTGATGGTCTTCTCACTGCTTCTGTTTGTTGCCATTTTATTTTCAGATGAACAGGACAGCGGAATTTCCAATATTCATTATGGAGGTGTGAATGTTTCCGCAGAAGTGCTGGCTCATAAGCCTATGGTAGAAAAATATGCCAAAGAATATGGCGTTGAAGAATATGTCAACATACTTCTTGCGATTATACAGGTGGAATCGGGCGGTACTGCGGAAGATGTTATGCAGTCCTCGGAATCCCTCGGTCTTCCACCTAATTCATTGAGTACAGAAGAATCCATTAAGCAAGGTGTGAAGTATTTCAGTGAATTATTAGCCAGTAGCGAAAGGCTCAGTGTAGATTTAGAATCGGTTATCCAGTCCTACAATTATGGTGGTGGTTTCTTAGGGTATGTGGCTAATCGTGGAAATAAATATACCTTTGAACTGGCTCAAAGTTTCTCAAAAGAGTATTCAGGTGGCGAAAAAGTGTCTTACCCCAATCCCATAGCCATACCTATCAATGGGGGCTGGCGATACAACTATGGCAATATGTTTTATGTGCAACTGGTAACGCAGTATCTTGTCACAACAGAGTTTGATGATGATACGGTACAAGCCATCATGGACGAAGCACTGAAATATGAGGGCTGGCGATACGTTTACGGTGGAGCTTCCCCGACTACTTCTTTTGATTGTAGCGGACTGACACAATGGACGTATGGAAAAGCTGGAATTAACTTACCACGAACCGCACAACAGCAATATGATGTGACCCAGCATATCCCACTATCGGAAGCACAAGCTGGCGATTTGGTTTTCTTTCATTCTACCTATAACGCTGGCTCTTATATTACTCATGTTGGGATATACCTTGGCAATAACCGTATGTTTCATGCAGGCGACCCAATCGGTTATGCCGACTTAACAAGCCCCTACTGGCAACAGCATTTAGTGGGAGCAGGACGAATCAAACAATGAGAAAGGAAGATTTAATGATGAAATTTAGAAAAAATCAGAATAAAGAAAAACAGATACCAAAGGAAAAGAAACCTCGTGTCTACTATAAGGTCAATCCTCATAAAAAGGTTGTGATTGCCTTGTGGGTACTTTTAGGGCTTAGTTTCAGCTTTGCGATATTCAAGCACTTTACAGCTATAGATACTCATACTATTCACGAAACAACTATCATAGAAAAGGAATACGTTGATACTCATCATGTAGAAAATTTTGTAGAGAACTTTGCGAAAGTCTACTATTCATGGGAGCAATCCGATAAGTCCATTGATAATCGAATGGAAAGTCTAAAAGGCTATCTGACAGATGAACTTCAAGCTCTCAATGTTGATACAGTACGCAAAGATATTCCTGTATCGTCTTCTGTAAGAGGATTTCAGATATGGACGGTAGAGCCAACTGGCGACAATGAGTTTAATGTAACCTACAGTGTAGACCAGCTCATTACAGAGGGAGAAAATACAAAGACCGTCCACTCTGCTTATATAGTGAGTGTCTATGTAGATGGTTCTGGAAATATGGTACTGGTTAAGAATCCGACCATTACCAACATACCTAAGAAATCAAGTTATAAACCAAAAGCCATTGAAAGTGAGGGGACGGTTGATTCCATTACAACCAATGAAATCAATGAGTTTTTAACGACGTTCTTCAAGCTCTATCCTACAGCGACAGCCAGTGAACTTTCCTACTATGTGAATGACGGGATATTAAAACCAATCGGAAAAGAGTACATCTTTCAAGAACTGGTAAATCCTATTCACAATCGTAAGGATAATCAAGTCACGGTATCGCTGACAGTGGAGTATATCGACCAGCAGACCAAAGCAACGCAGGTATCTCAATTTGATTTGGTACTTGAAAAGAACGGGAGTAATTGGAAGATTATAGAATAACAAATATTGGTACATTATTACAGCTATTTTGTAATCACGTACTCTCTTTGATAAAAAATTGGAGATTCCTTTACAAATATGCTCTTACGTGCTATTATTTAAGTATCTATTTAAAAGGAGTTAATAAATATGCGGCAAGGTATTCTTAAATAAACTGTCAATTTGATAGTGGGAACAAATAATTGGATGTCCTTTTTTAGGAGGGCTTAGTTTTTTGTACCCAGTTTAAGAATACCTTTATCATGTGATTCTAAAGTATCCGGAGAATATCTGTATGCTTTGTATGCCTATGGTTATGCATAAAAATCCCAGTGATAAGAGTATTTATCACTGGGATTTTTATGCCCTTTTGGGCTTTTGAATGGAGGAAAATCACATGAAAATTATTAATATTGGAGTTTTAGCTCATGTTGATGCGGGAAAAACTACCTTAACAGAAAGCTTATTATATAACAGTGGAGCGATTACAGAATTAGGAAGCGTGGACAGAGGTACAACGAAAACGGATAATACGCTTTTAGAACGTCAGAGAGGAATTACAATTCAGACGGCGATAACCTCTTTTCAGTGGAAAAATACTAAGATAAACATCATAGACACGCCAGGACATATGGATTTTTTAGCAGAAGTATATCGTTCATTATCAGTATTAGATGGGGCAATTCTACTGATTTCTGCAAAAGATGGCGTACAAGCACAAACTCGTATATTGTTTCATGCACTTAGGAAAATAGGTATTCCCACAATCTTTTTTATCGATAAGATTGACCAAAATGGAATTGATTTATCAACGGTTTATCAGGATATTAAAGAGAAACTTTCTGCGGAAATTGTAATCAAACAGAAGGTAGAACTGCATCCTAATATGCGTGTAATGAACTTTACCGAATCTGAACAATGGGATATGGTAATAGAAGGAAATGATTACCTTTTGGAGAAATATACGTCTGGGAAATTATTGGAAGCATTAGAACTCGAACAAGAGGAAAGCATAAGATTTCATAATTGTTCCCTGTTCCCTGTTTATCACGGAAGTGCAAAAAACAATATAGGGATTGATAACCTTATAGAAGTGATTACGAATAAATTTTATTCATCAACACATCGAGGTCAGTCTGAACTTTGCGGAAAAGTTTTCAAAATTGAGTATTCGGAAAAAAGACAGCGTCTTGCATATATACGTCTTTATAGTGGCGTACTGCATTTGCGAGATTCGGTTAGAATATCGGAAAAGGAAAAAATAAAAATTACAGAAATGTATACTTCAATAAATGGTGAATTATGTAAAATCGATAAGGCTTATTCCGGGGAAATTGTTATTTTGCAGAATGAGTTTTTGAAGTTAAATAGTGTTCTTGGAGATACAAAGCTATTGCCACAGAGAGAGAGAATTGAAAATCCCCTCCCTCTGCTGCAAACGACTGTTGAACCGAGCAAACCTCAACAAAGGGAAATGTTACTTGATGCACTTTTAGAAATCTCCGACAGTGACCCGCTTCTGCGATATTATGTGGATTCTGCGACACATGAAATCATACTTTCTTTCTTAGGGAAAGTACAAATGGAAGTGACTTGTGCTCTGCTGCAAGAAAAGTATCATGTGGAGATAGAAATAAAAGAGCCTACAGTCATTTATATGGAAAGACCGTTAAAAAAAGCAGAGTATACCATTCACATCGAAGTTCCACCGAATCCTTTCTGGGCTTCCATTGGTCTATCTGTAGCACAGCTTCCATTAGGGAGCGGAGTACAGTATGAGAGCTCGGTTTCTCTTGGATACTTAAATCAATCGTTTCAAAATGCAGTTATGGAGGGGATACGCTATGGCTGTGAACAAGGATTGTATGGTTGGAATGTGACGGACTGTAAAATCTGTTTTAAGTATGGCTTATACTATAGCCCTGTTAGTACCCCAGCAGATTTTCGGATGCTTGCTCCTATTGTATTGGAACAAGTCTTAAAAAAAGCTGGAACAGAATTGTTAGAGCCATATCTTAGTTTTAAAATTTATGCGCCACAGGAATATCTTTCACGAGCATACAACGATGCTCCTAAATATTGTGCGAACATCGTAGACACTCAATTGAAAAATAATGAGGTCATTCTTAGTGGAGAAATCCCTGCTCGGTGTATTCAAGAATATCGTAGTGATTTAACTTTCTTTACAAATGGACGTAGTGTTTGTTTAACAGAGTTAAAAGGGTACCATGTTACTACCGGTGAACCTGTTTGCCAGCCCCGTCGTCCAAATAGTCGGATAGATAAAGTACGATATATGTTCAATAAAATAACTTAGTGTATTTTATGTTGTTATATAAATATGGTTTCTTGTTAAATAAGATGAAATATTTTTTAATAAAGATTTGAATTAAAGTGTAAAGGAGGAGATAGTTATTATAAACTACAAGTGGATATTGTGTCCTGTATGTGGAAATAAAACACGATTAAAGATAAGGGAAGATACTGAATTAAAAAAATTCCCCCTCTATTGTCCGAAATGCAGACAAGAAAATTTAATTGAAATAAAGCAGTTCAAAGTAACTGTGATTACAGAGCCAGACGCAAAGACGCAGAGCCGATAAAATGAGATTAATACAATCTCATTTTATCGGCTCTTTCCGTTATGTATGGATTCTTTTAATTAGTCTTCGATGTTTCTTGCTTCGTTGATACCGCTGGCTAAAGATTCCATTAAGGATAGTTCTTTGTCTGTAAAGCTATCCATGTATTTCTCTATCTGTAATCATCGGGTGCTTTTTACCAAGTTATTAGCAGGTAAGAAAAATTCATCAACGGAAACATGAAGTAACGATACAAGGTCATAAAGAACTTGTATGCTGGGGTGTTGCCCTTTATTTTCAATATTAGTTAAGTACCGTGGGTCAATTTCAATCAATGCTCCCACTTGTTCACGAGTTAAACCTCGTTTCAATCGAGCTTCTTTAATGGCTAAACCAAAGGCTCTAAAATCATATTTATCTTCTTTTTTACGCATAGTAGACCACCTCTATACATTTTATTGTTCCTACTGAATTAAAAACAGGTATAGAAAAACGTGTTATATGGTTTATAGGTTTATATTTAATAAAAAGCACTACTAAACGCCAATAAAAAAAACCGTTATATGGTAGTGCTATTTACGCTGTTAAAATATTGTATATTACTTCCAAATGGCGGTTTGTTGGAGGTCAACGTCGCCATGAAGTACATCATATACAATAAATTTCCTTACATTGGGTTCTTGTCAAAAAAAGTCGTCTATCTGCAATAGATAAGTACGTCCACCAATGTGGTTTTATAAATCATATAGATAGAATAACAGAAGCATGTAAACAGAGAAATAAATCTGTTTATATGCTTTTTTGGCTATTCAGAACTTTTTTACAAAGTTTATTTATCAGTAATGCAACAAATCCCCCTTTCACATTGGGACTAAGAGTGAAAGGAGATAAACGAGCAAGGCTCACTTCCTTTCCTAGACAGAAAGGGGGTGAGAAACATGAAACCATCTTCTTTTCAGACCACAATAGAAAATCAGTTTGACTATATCTGTAAACGTGCTATGGAAGACGAGCGAAAGAATTATATGCTTTATCTTTCAAGGATTGCAAAGCGTGAGGTGTCCTTTTCGGATGTTGGCGATTATCTTGTTAGCCAGTTTGCGACAACAGATAACTATTCAACTGACTTTCAGATTTTTACACTCAATGGGTTATCAGTAGGCGTTGAAAATGATTTGTTGAGTGAAGCATTACGTGAGTTGCCAGACAAGAAACGTGAAATTCTACTGCTGTTTTACTTTATGGACATGAGCGATTCAGAAATTGCAGACCTGTTGAAATTGAACCGTTCTACTGTCTATCGGCATAGAACCAGTGGACTAGCCTTAATTAAAAAGTTTATGGAGGAATTTGAAGAATGAAAACACAATATCCTATGATTCCCTTTCCTCTCATTGTAAAGGCAACAGATGGCGATACCGAAGCGATTAACCAGATTCTACATCATTACAGAGGGTACATAACGAAGCGTTCCCTACGACTTATGAAAGATGAATATGGCAATCAAAGTATGGTCGTTGATGAAGTCTTACGTGGAAGAATGGAAACCAGACTGATTACAAAGATTTTGTCATTTGAAATTAAGTAATATCCTCTCTCCTTTCGTGGAAGCGTGCTAAACCATTCCACGCTTCCCGAACAGGGAGGTTTGTTATTCCACCAAAGCATATTGAGCTTTCAATGTGTTTTGATAGGCTAACGAGCCATTGTTCTTTGAAAACTGAATAAAAGTAATCGAATACGTTTCGATAAGAAAAGAGCCAACGGAACTAACCGCCATGACCTATCTTATAAAGATAGCGAGCGATTCATGTTAGTGATCCGAGAAGCAATCTTTAGCAGGATTGCCTGCAACGACATTCTTATCGTGATAATGATACTCCCATACAGTCAATAGTCCGAGCGTGATAAAACCGTCGCAGGCAATGAGTATGGCTACATGAGAACCATGCAGGGGTGGAACTCCCGTGAGCTTTGCTAAAGCTGTTCGATTGCTGGTAAAACAACTTTTATGAAATCCAAATAAGTGATTTGGAAAGGAGGATTTTATGAAGCAGACTGACATTCCTATTTGGGAACGTTATACCCTAACCATTGAAGAAGCGTCAAAATATTTTCATATTGGCGAAAACAAGCTACGACGCTTGGCAGAGGAAAATAAAAATGCAAATTGGCTGATTATGAATGGCAATCGTATTCAGATTAAACGAAAACAATTTGAAAAAATTATAGATACATTGGACGCAATCTAGCGTCGCCAAAGGGTCTTGTATATGATAAAATAGTATTAAGTCGTATCAAGGCTCTTTCCATAAAGGAAAGGAGCAAATGCCATGTCAGAAAAAAGACGTGACAATAAAGGTCGAATCTTAAAGACTGGAGAGAGCCAACGAAAAGACGGAAGATACTTATACAAATATATAGATTCATTTGGAGAACCGCAATTTGTTTACTCGTGGAAACTTGTGGCTACAGACCGAGTACCAGCAGGAAAGCGTGATTGTATCTCACTTAGAGAGAAAATCGCAGAGTTACAGAAAGACATTCATGATGGTATTGATGTTGTAGGAAAGAAAATGACACTCTGCCAGCTTTACGCAAAACAGAACGCTCAAAGACCAAAGGTTAGAAAAAACACTGAAACTGGACGCAAATATCTTATGGATATTTTGAAGAAAGACAAGTTAGGTGTAAGAAGTATTGACAGTATTAAGCCATCAGACGCTAAAGAATGGGCTATTAGAATGAGTGAAAATGGTTATGCTTATCAAACCATCAATAACTACAAACGTTCTTTAAAGGCTTCATTCTATATTGCTATACAAGATGATTGTGTTCGGAAGAATCCATTTGACTTTCAACTGAAAGCAGTTCTTGATGATGATACTGTCCCTAAGACCGTACTAACAGAAGAACAGGAAGAAAAACTGTTAGCCTTTGCAAAAGCTGATAAAACCTACAGCAAAAATTATGATGAAATTCTGATACTCTTAAAAACAGGTCTTCGTATTTCAGAGTTTGGTGGTTTGACACTTCCAGATTTAGATTTTGAGAATCGTCTTGTCAATATAGACCATCAGCTATTGAGAGATACTGAAATTGGGTACTACATTGAAACACCAAAGACCAAAAGTGGCGAACGTCAAGTTCCTATGGTTGAAGAAGCCTATCAAGCATTTAAGCGAGTGTTAGCGAATCGAAAGAATGATAAGCGTGTTGAGATTGATGGATATAGTGATTTCCTCTTTCTTAATAGAAAGAACTATCCAAAAGTGGCAAGTGATTACAACGGCATGATGAAAGGTCTTGTTAAGAAATACAATAAGTATAACGAGGATAAATTGCCACACATCACTCCACATAGTTTGCGACATACATTCTGTACCAACTATGCAAATGCAGGAATGAATCCAAAGGCATTACAGTACATTATGGGACATGCTAATATAGCCATGACGCTGAACTATTACGCACATGCAACATTCGATTCTGCAATGGCAGAAATGAAACGCTTGAATAAAGAGAAGCAACAGGAGCGTCTTGTTGCTTAGTAGTACAAATGAATTTACTACTTATTTACCACTTCTGACAGCTAAGACATGAGGAAATATGCAAAGAAACGTGAAGTATCTTCCTACAGTAAAAATACTCGAAAGCACATAGAATAAGGCTTTACGAGCATTTAAGAAAATATAAAAAGATAATTAGAAATTTATACTTTGTTTATACAAAAAAATTATTTATTCTGTAGTATATACAAAAAAGGCGACTTTCCAAGGAAAGTCGCCTTTAGTTAATCTAGTTACTATATTATCTATTAACTAAGATATATGTAACGCGGATAGGACCATGAGCACCATCTACAGTTACTAACTCGATATCAGCTGTACGGGATGGACCGGAAATCAAGCAAATATTTGTAGGGAATTTGGATGGATCGTTATGGTAACGTTCAGCCAAATTTTCCATTGTTTGTGTCATGCGAGGGTTAATTGTATCAGTATACAATACAGCAATATGAGTTTCTGGTAGCAAGCTAATTGCACGGCCAGATTCTTCACCAGACGCTTGTACTACAGTAGCAGTTTCAGCGATACCACAGTATGGGAATGTAATACCAATATCAGCATTAGCTGTGTTAGAAATATTTTCTTCACGACCTTTAGCTGGGTCCCATTGGAAGTACGTACGAGCACCACCATTAGAAGCTGCGTCTTTTTCGAATAATTCTTTTAATTTATATTCTTCAACCTCAGAAGTGCTTGGGAAGATTACCTTACCATTACCACGTTCTTCGATAACAGCCATAATAGTTTCACCCAATTTATCAGGTGTAGTATCTACAAATTTTGTACCTACTCGTTCACATTGCTCTTTGAACATAGTGACAACTTGTTCACGAGATAATTCTTTGAACATATTTTCTTGAGGACCATGGCTATAATCAAAAGCCGGTACAAATGTAGGCACTTGATCACGGCCTAATGCACGAGATAAACGTGCAACAAATTGATTACGTTTAACTTCATCCATTATTTTTTCTCCTTTTTCTTGTTCTTTTCATGTTCAGCATATAAATCACGGAATTTCTTGAACTTCAATGTACCCATTTCTTTGGATTTAGTCCAACCATTCATTACTGGAACAGCTTGAGTCCATGCAGGCATATTGCCTTCTTTGTTACTAATTAAGTTCATACCGATAGCGCCAGCTTTTGTACCAAGATCGAACAATGTGGAGTTGCCGAACATCTTAGCGGCAGCTTTGAAGATAGCTTCTTCAGCTTTTGGACGGGTTTTTTCGATGTCAGCCATAATGTGACGGTGTTCCATCAACAACTCATGCAATGGAATAGCTACTGGACAGTTTTCTGTACATGCGCCGCACAATGTGGAAGCGTATGGAAGGTCGCCTGCTACATCGTAACCTTTGAACAATGGAGTCAATACAGCACCCATTGGGCCTGGATATACAGAGCCATAACCGTGACCAGAAATGTGACGGTATACAGGGCAGATATTCATACATGCACCACAACGGATACAACGAAGCATTTCTTGGAATGTACCACCCAAAATACCGGAACGACCGTTGTCGATGATGATGATATGAGTTTCTTCAGGACCATCAGCTTCACCAGCGCGAGCAGGACCAGTCATCATGGAGAAGTAGTTGGAAATTTTAGCACCTACTGCAGAGCGGTTCAACATTTCCATCATAACGTCAAGAGCTTTAAAGTTAGGAACGATACGCTCAGTACCTAAGAAGATCAATTGAGTCTTAGGAATGGAGCTTGCCATACGACCGTTACCTTCGTTGGAAACGATAGTACAAGTACCGGACTCAGCTACCGCAAAGTTACAACCGTTAACGCCTACGTCAGCTTTCAAGAAGCGCTCACGTACATAACCACGTACGAAGTGAGTCATTTCTGTAGGGTTTTCAGTACCTGTGTAACCTAATTTTTCAGCGAAGATTTCGCGGATTTTGTTACGTTCAAAGTGAAGACCTGGTACTACGATGTGAGATGGTGGGCTTACTGCAGTTTGCAAAATAAATTCAGCCAAGTCAGTTTCGTTTACTTCGATACCAGCTTCTTCTAATACTTCGTTCAAACCAATTTCTTCAGTTAAGATAGTTT
>ERZ1106961.352-NODE-352-length-20976-cov-3.554371_pt1 | contig 20976 bp, 20 predicted proteins | sample MGYA00403680_ERZ1106961 | MGnify/ENA primary metagenome ERZ1106961 (study PRJEB35170, sample SAMEA104062419) | human gut metagenome | biome: human gut; feature: human-associated habitat; material: faeces | place: Denmark | collected 2012-06-08 ... | reverse complement strand
CCCTTTCAGCATCGTCTGCCGTCCGGGTTTCCCGGCCGCCGCAGGCGTTTCGTGATGACCATGCCCGTCATTGGGCCACGATCCGGTATTTGTAGGTGTTGGTTTTTCCGGGGACGGTCGTGGACTGCTCGACAATCGGTTCAGCCAGTTGTTCGAATTTGTAACCTGCTGCCGGGGTGATCGTCGTGCCGCCGTTGATCTTGTCGAGCCCCATGTCGCCGAAATAGCCGCCTTTCAGCTCGACCGTGCTCGGGTCGGAAGCCGCTGCCGCACCGTCGTCGCCCAGGCGTACGCAGTAGTCGTGCCCTTCGCTGTAAAATTTACCGCCGTTCACGACCGCATGTCCGTCGGCCAGTACGGCCAGCCCGTGGAAATTGTTGCCCGTGCCTGACAGGTCGTAGGTCGAGAAAATACCGTCGTTGATCGTCACCTTGCCGCCCGAGTCGACCGTCACGGCTCCTTGTACGCCCGATACCTCGGCGTAGTTGATGACGGTTTCCGTCCCTTCGCCCAACGTGCGGATGCAATATGCCCACTGGCCGTTTCCGTTGTGTGCCGTCGAGGAGAACTTCCCGTTATTGACAATCAGCGAGCCGCCGCCCTGGTTGGCAACGGCGTAAAAAGCCGCGTTGACGGTGCAGTCCTCGAGTACGACCTTGCCGCCGTTGTTCAGGATGCCCGACCCCTGCTGGTTATTGGTCGTTTCGAGCGTCGCGCCCCCGTCGATGGTCAGGTTGGCCCCTGCGTAATTCCGGATCAGGCCGTATTGGCCGGTGATGGTGCCGGGGCCCGAAACCGTGAGATCCGAGTAGTTGTTCAGCTTGTTGGACGAGACCGTTATCTTCGTCCCTTGGCCGAGCGTAAGCACGGTAGGGTAGTTGACCTGCACTGCTTGCGCGGCCGTCAGGTCGAGGTCGGCGGTCACGGCGATCTCGCCGCCGCGCGATGCCAGCGTTGCGGCCAGTTCCTCCGGTGTTGCGACCTCCACCTTGCGGCTCAGCGCCTCGCCGTTCAGGGTTAGCGTACTGATGCACAATTCGCCGACATAGGGCTGTATGTCCCACGTCGACTCGTACATCGACCCGAGCCCGTCGAGGTCTTCGCGCGAATTCGTCCCGCCGACCAGCTCCCCGGAGCAGGTGATGTCGATCGTTCCCTGGTTCACGTCGCCCGCGAAATACGAAGAGGCATAAACATACCCTCCGGTAGCCGGATAGCTCGTCTCCCCGTACAGTATCTGGTTCTTATGCCGGATGGTGACGTTCTTCACCGAGCACTCCTCGATACGGGCGTTTTGCTGCATCGTCCCCGCGAAACCGCCCAGTGCGTAGCCGCCCGTCAGCGTCACGCCGTCGGCCGTGATGTTCTTGTAGAGTGAAACCTCCGCCGATCCCAGTTCCATCAGGCCTATCACGCCGCCAATGCGGTAGGAGGTGGAGGCACTTTCTTTGCTCCCGTTTGCCGTCAGACTGATGTTCGTGAGTGCCACGTCCGAAACCGTCGTTCCGGGAAGGGCATACCCGATCAGTCCGCCGATCCATTTCCGCTGGCCTGCCTTCTCCGACGGCAGGTCGCTCTCGTAGGTGAGGTTGGCGACCTTCAGGTTTTTGATCACGGCGCCCGATTTCGTAGCCCCGAAAATTCCCACGCAGGTGTGGTACGACGGATTGACCGTGATGTTGCTGATCGTATGGCCTCCGCCGTCGAATTCGCCTGCGAACTCCTGTGCCTTGGCGCCTTCGGTGTAATTGGTGCCGAATCCGATCGGGGTGTAGATTTTGCCCGTCATGTCGATATCCTGCGTCATTTTATATTTCTTCGCAGCGTCGGTGGCATTCTCCGAAACCCACAGCATGTCCTCGTAGGAGTCGATTTCGTAATACCCCTCTGCATCCTGGGACGGGGCGTCCACCGGGAGCTTGTTGCTGTCCGACATCGTGCATCTGAACGTCCTGCGGATGTCGCGCTGCAAAGATACCGTGGTATTGTCGTTGAAGGTTTTGCGCTCCACGAACTTGTAGCCGTCGGTCGTCCATGCCGTAATCACGCAGTAGCTGACCACCAGCGGATGTACTACGGCGTAAATATAGGTGTCTCCTCCGGCCGCGATGGTCGCCGGGGCGGCGAGCGTCACCGATACCTTGTTGTCCGTTCTGCCCGCTACGGCCGTGGTCTTGTAGTCCGTATTCCCGAATTGGGGGTTCGCCGTCAGGTCTGCCGTATAGAGCCCCGTCAGGGGCTGGTTCCGGGCTGCCTCGAAATCGACCCGGCCGATCGTTACGTCGTTGTCCGTATCGTTTACCAGTCGGATGCGGAGCAGCGCGAATATCCCTGAGAAACTCAGTTTTACCGTGGGAGTATTGTCCGTATCGTTGACCACCGTGGTGGGCACGGCCGCCAGTGCATAGTATTTTGCCAGGTTCGAAAAGTCGTCGCCGGCAACCTGCTGCTGTTCGGCCGGGACTTCGAGGTTGCGCGTACCCGCCCAGTTGCTCGACACGGCCGCGCGCGAATCGGCCGTGCCGTCCGTCGTCCCCGATACCTGGGCTTCGTTTTCTTCGTACGGGTAGTAGGCGTAAACATTCAGCCCTTCCTGGATGGCAAATGTCGAGGAAGACACCTGCTTGAAATCCACCCAGCCTTTTGTCTGCGAGTTCACGGCTTCGAAACAGAGGTTCTGATCTGTCCAGTCGTTGGCCGGATAGTTCAGGTACAGGCCGATCCGGTCGGCATCCTCGGCGCTGAACGAGAACCTCAGCCCGTCCTCCGTCATATCGGCCCTGGTCTGCCCGTCGTCCCCGACGGTGGCGCGTACGATGAAGTCCGCATCGGTTTTCTTCGTCCCCGCCTCTTCCGTCGTGTCCGTCGTACAGCCGCACAGGGCTGCTCCGAGCAATAAATACGATAACTGTTTAATTTTCATCGTTTTATTTTTTTTAGTCATACACATAAGTTTCCCGAACGGACACATCAGTATTCATTCGTGTCGTCATCCGGTTTTTCCACCTGGCTCGCGGCGAAACCTTGTTCGACGAGCACGAGCACCTCCTCCACGGAGGGCATCTCATAGTTTTTTCTTTTCATTTTGTAGGATTGTATTATAAATTAAAGGGAAGTGACAGGTAAACGCAAGAAAGGGATGCTCTTTTGAGAACATCCCTAAATATGGGTGTAATACGTTGGTTGTTAGTTTACTATGAGCCCAGTCCCGTGGGGGGGGGTAAAATGACCGGCCTTACGGAGCGAATGTTCCGCAGAAGTATGTCTCTGATATGTCCGGCAATCTCCCATTATTTAACAAAAGTAGCAATTTTGGCGTAGAGGGATATGATTCAGGCCTTAAATGTGTGCTTAAAAGACGTAAATGTTTGCGTAGAGGCAATTCCCCCCCCCGTGCGAATGCGATCCATACCTTTATATATAAAAAGGGGAGGATATACGCCCTCCCCTCATGTACCGCCAGCGGGGATTATTTCCCGGCAGGCAATTCCGGGTCATTTCCCGATGTTGATGAACGGTAATGCGCCGCCGCCGCTGTATGTCGGGAGTTTGCCGTCCCATTTGTCGATGGCATCCTGCTGCACGAGCAGCGGGCTCAGCGATTGTGCCACGACGCGGTTGTAATAGGCTTCGCCGTCGCCTTTGATGCGCAGTGCCTGTGCCTCGCCCTGTGCCTTGGCGATTTCGATTTTGGCGTTCGCCTCGGCCTCCTTGACCTTGTTTTCCGCCTTCAGCGCATTCTGTACGGCCTCGTTCTTGGCGTTGATGGCTTCCGCGAGCGATTGCGGAGGGGTGATCTGCGACGTGAATTCCTCCACCAGGAATCCTTCCGACGAGAGGCTCACCTCCAGGCGTTTGCGCACCTCCGATTCGAATTCCCCGCGGTGCGACATCAGGTAGTCCGACGTATACTGGTTGGCACACGTACGGTATGCCTCGTAGATGCAGGTGCGGATGTAACCGTCTTCGATCTCCCCGAGGGTCTTGCGGTATTTGGTGAATACGGCCGTGGCCTTGTCTGGGTCGAGCCGGTAGGCGATCGTCGGATCCATCGTGAATTCCGAGGCGTCCTTGGCGTTGACGCGGAACGGTTCGTAGGTTTTGCGCTGGACGTAGATCGGGTATTCGAAGATCTTTTGCGTGATGGGGTTGTACCACACCCAGCCTTTGCACGTGCCGAGCACGCCTCCGTACTGGCTGGCGTCCGACGACCATTTCTTGAAGCGGATGCCGACCGACCCGCTGTCGATCGTCGTGCAGCTTATGAATGCGATTAACAACAGCACTGCGGGGATGAGTGCGAGCAGCAGATAGCGGGATTTTATCTGCTTGATTTTGGGATTGTCGAGGAGATCCATTTGCATGTCGGGATAGATTTATGGTAAATAAGGTTTTACAAATATAACGAAAAATCCTTATCCGGCTCCGTATCCGGGCATTTAACGTGGTACGAATCTTGCGAATAGCGTGGCAAGAATTAACCAACACCATTATTGCGTGAAAACAATCTTTACAACATTCGCTCTATTCCTTGCGTTGTGTGCCGCTGCCGGAGCGACGGCCCGGGCCGGGAGCGCGGTGCCGGCGCCTGCGGCCGACACCGTGATGCTGTCGGAGGCCACCGACGGCGATTACATCGTCCGCAGGTTCCTTGTGAAGCGTCAGGGCGACACGGATTATTCGATCCGTTACCAGATCAACCTGGCCAGCCTTTCCGCGGCGCTCGACGGCAATTCGCGCGAACTCGACGGGCTGAACGCCTTTGTGGACAACCTCATGCGCGATACGCTGATGCATGTCAAATCGGTCGAAATCACGGGCTATTCTTCGCCCGACGGGCCCCGGGCGTTCAACGAGACCCTCGCTCGGAACCGTGCCCGGGATTTCAAGAGTTACGTTGACAAGAAGTATGGTTTTTCGAAGAAGTACGACGTCACGCTCAATTCCGTCGCCGAGGATTGGGAGATGTGCCGTGCGCTGGTCGCCCGGTCGCCCGTACCCGACAAACAGGCCGTGCTCGGAATCCTCGACGGGAAACAGTCGTCCGATGCCAAGGAGTTGGCGCTGAAAAAGATACCTGCGGCTTGGGAGTATATGATAAAGCATATCCTGCCGCCGCTTCGCCGCGTCGAACTGACGATCAATTACGGTGCGGGCAGCATTGTCGAGCAGCGCACGATGATCCCCAAGCCCAAAATCGCACCCCAGCCTGCCGGGCAGGGTTGCGAGCCGTGCGGATGCGAGGTTGTCGACGAGTCGATAACGGGTATCATCGTCGAGATGCCCGGGGATACCGATTACCGGAAAGACCTTCGCGAAGCCCGGCGCGAGGCAGGTGAAGCGTTGAAGGAGGCCGGGCACTATTCGAAGAAGGAACTCCGTGAAGCCCGACGCATCGCCCGCGAACAGGAACGTGCCGCGCGCAAGATCGCCAGGGAGGAGGCACAGGCCGCCAAGGCCGCCGCCAAAGCCGGCAAAAAGACCTATCGGGAACTCGAAAGGATGTAGCCCGGTATCCGCCGATAAAAAGGATTCCCTTCTTTAGGGAATCCTTTTTTCGTAGGTGCGCATCGGCGGCGGGTGCAATCTATGCCGATGCCGATGCCGATGCGGCTCCGCTGCCAGCCGCAGTGGTTTCCTCCGCTTTCTGATGATCCGATCTCGGGAGCCCCGGTTGGCCTTTTTCCGAACCGCTGCAAATGATAATAAAAGTTTTTAATAATCGTCCCCGCCCGATAAACCTTTGGTAATCCAAAGCTTTTTCGTACCTTTGTCCAGGAAATTTTTAAATACACGATAATATGGCAAATTTAAGGTACCTGAAAAAGGAGATCGACTATCGTCTGGAAGAGGTGGTTTTCGACTGCGATATGGCAATTTGTTTTCAGCCTTCGAAAGAGACGGAGATTTTCGAGGTGATGCAGGAGGCCGTGGCTGTCCGCAACGACCTTTTCACCAAGGCGAACAATCCCGCCGAGCCGCATAACCCCTCGCTTGTCCGCAAGCACTATGCTGCGCTGCGTGTCGAGATGGTGGGTGAGTTCGAAAAACTCTTCGAGAAGCTTAGCAAGATCAACGAGGCGAAAAAGTAAAGCTGGTTCATTCCGATTAGGGGCGGTTCTGCATGGCGGAACCGCTTTTTTTGCCTTCATCCGGCATTGGCAGCTCTCCTGAAAGCCTTTCCCGACAGCCTTTCCCCAGCTGTTTCCTGGGCAGTGCTCCCGGCACCCTTTCCTGCCTGTTACTCGCTCCATCTCTCGTCCTTCCCGCCACTTCTCTCCGCGATTTTCCCCGTTGTATTTTCCTGTACCGCGTCTGTTCCTCCCTTATCCTTTCCCTGCCCCCCCCCCCGCGTCCTCGCGCGCTCCCTTTTCGCCCCTGTTCCCGTCTGTCCTCCCTCGCATCCTCGCGTGCGCTTTTCATGCCGGTTTCCATATGGATTGCTTTTTATTATTGTGTTTTGTTTTCTTATTTTTGCTTTTTTATGAAAAATAAGTATATTTGTTGGGTTGTAAAAAGAAAATTAATATTTCGTTTGTTGTTCCTTTGTCTACCCGGAGCATCGCGGCTATTTTTATCCGGAATTTTCCGGAAAGGGTAGGGCGCAACGGCGATGACGCCGGAATATCGACGAAACCCCAGACCAGCATAAACCCATACTTACTATGAACCGGACAATTTTCGACAAAATCGGCTTGCCCAAACCCCTTGCCTGGGCGTATTTGGGAATTCTTATTTTCATGATGGGCGACGGCATCGAGCAGGGATGGCTGAGCCCGTACCTCATCGGCCGGGGTTTGTCCCTGGAGCAATCCGCCGGGCTTTTCACCATGTACGGCGTGACCATCGCTATTTCTGCGTGGTTCTCGGGCGTCCTGGCCGAGGCGTACGGCGTCAAACGGACGATGTTCGCCGGGCTCGTGCTCTACCTGCTGGGTACCTGCGGCTTCGTCGGTCTGTCGCTGCCCGGACTGCATTACCCGCTGATGCTCGCGACCTATGCCCTGCGCGGGTTCGGTTATCCGCTGTTCGCCTATTCTTTTTTGGTCTGGATCGCCTATGCCGCGCCCAAGAACGGCCTCGGAAAGGCCGTCGGCTGGTTCTGGTTCGTATTTACCGGAGGACTCAACGTCCTCGGGGCCTACTATTCCAGTTGGGCCATCGAGCGCATCGGCAATATCAATACGCTGTGGACATCCGTATTCTGGGCTTTGCTGGGGGCGTTTTTCGCCTTGGTGATGAACAAGTCGCAGAAACGGCTTGCCGTTGCGGGCGGTACCCGTGAGAAGATGAGGGAGTTGCTGAAGGGTATCACCATCATGAAGCAGGAACCGAAGGTGCTCTTGGGCGGCATCGTCCGTGTAATCAACACCACGGCGCAATTCGCTTTTCCCGTTTTCCTCCCGATGTATATGGCCGACTACGGGTTCACGACGACCGAGTGGCTCCGGATCTGGGGCACTATTTTCACGGCCAACATCGTCTTCAACCTCATTTTCGGCTTTGTCGGCGACAAAGTGGGGTGGCGCAACACCATTATCTGGTTCGGCGGCGTGGGCTGCGGTATCACCACGCTGCTGTTCTACTATTCGCCGCAGTTTTCGGCGGGCAATTTCTGGGTGGTGATGGCTGCCGGCGTACTCTGGGGCGCCCTGCTTGCCGGATATGTCCCGCTGTCGGCCCTGATGCCCTCGCTTGTCAAAAAGGACAAGGGGGCAGCCGTTTCCGTGCTGAACCTCGGTGCGGGGCTTCCGGTTTTCGTCGGCCCCGCCATCGTCGGGGTGTTCTACCGGCTGGTCGGCGGCGAGGGCGTCGTATGGATTTTGGCCGGGCTTTACTTCTTCGGGGCTTTCCTGACGAAATTCATAACCCTGCCCGGGAATGCGAAGACCGTGTAACGGTCTGCGGCGGGTACATTTGGGCGGCGGCTGGCGGAGCCGGCCTTGCCGGCATCGCGCCCCAGCCGCAGGCAGGCGTGTGCGCTGTCCCGCCCCGGATCAGTCGTGGTCGCAGCAGCAGTCGCCCGGATGGTGCTCCAGCACGGTGTGCGGGATATGCCCGTGGGATACGATCTGAATAGGGCAGTCGTAATTGCGCAGCTGCTCCTCGGTGATGACGTTCGAATGGTGGCGGTGCACGCGGCGGTTCACGCAGACGATCTCCTTCACCACGCTGGTGATCGTGCCGATGTCGTGCGATACCATGACGATCGCCATCCGGCTGTTCAACTCGCGCAGCGTCCGGTAAAGCTCGTTTTCGAATTTGTTGTCCACGAAATTCGCCGGCTCGTCCAGTATCAGCAGCTTCGGGTCTGAAATCACCGCCCTGCACAGCAGCGCCCGCTGCATCTGCCCGCCCGAAACCTCGCCGATGGGGCTGCGTGCCGTCTCCCCGATCCCCGATGTTTCGAGCAGCCGGAGGGCTTTCGCCCGGTCTTCCTTCGTGTACCGGGAAACGAAGCCCCGGTGCCCTTGCAGCCCCGACAATACCACCTCCAACACCGAGATCGGGAATGTCCGGTCGAAATTGCTGATCTGGGGCATATATCCGATCAGCCGCTCCTTGCCGCGGAACAACTCCGGGGCGAGCACGACCTCGCCGGTGTGGGGTACCGTCCCGAGGATCGCCTTCACGAGTGTCGTTTTCCCGCCTCCGTTGGGGCCTATTATTCCCAGGAAATCATCCTGTGCGATCGTGAGGTCGACATTTTTCAGCGCCTCGTACCCGTCGTACGCTACGCCGACGTGGTGTAATGTCACCAGGTTCATCTCCGTGTGATTATGCCGGTTATCTCTTCGATGTTTGCGATCACGTCCTCACGCAGCGGGTCTACCTCCGCATACTCGGCGTCGATGTCGCGGGCAATGACCTCCACGGCCGATGCCGGGAACTGGCTCTGGTAGAGGATGCGCCGCACGCCGTCTTCGCGTGCCTGCCGGATAAGCTGTGTCAGTTGTTTTGCCGACGGTTCCTTCCCGTCGGCTTCGATGGCAATCTGCCGTAACCCGTAGTCCCGGGCGTAGTAGGTGAGGGCGGGGTGGTAGATGATGAAATATTCCACGTCGCTTGCGGCGATCCGTGCCGCCGTCCGTTCGTCCAGTGCCTTCAGTTCCTGTTGCAGCAGCCTGTAATTCGTTTCATACTTTACCGAGTCTGGATAGGCTTCCCGGATCGCCTCATAGGCGTTTTCCGCCATCTTCTGCAATGCCCGGGGCGATGTCCAGACATGCGGGTCGATGCCGTGCGTATGCGTATGGCCGTGGCTGCCGTGCGAGCAGGTGCCGGCGATCAGCTCGATGCCGCGGCTGAGGTTGACCACCTTCGCCTGGTCTTCGATCTTTGCCAACAGCGTGGTTTCGAAGTCGATAAGCCCGACATTGAAGACCATGCGGGCTTTGTTCAGGCCGACGAACTGTCGGGGTGTCGGCTCGAAGGTTTCGGGGCTCGCTCCAGGCGGTACGAGTACCTCGATGTCGAAATCGTCGCCGACAATTCCCTGTACGAGGCTCCGGAGCGGCAGGATCGAGACGTACAGCGGCTCGCCGTCCGCCTGGCGGCGTGATGTGCAGCCGCCGCACACGATGGCTATGAGTAGGGCGATGTAGATTTTACGCATCTTGTATCTTGTTGGTAATTAATGTATTGATCTGTATTCGGTGGGTAGTCCCCGTTTCCTCTTGTATGCAACAGTCAGGCCGATTGCCAGAATTATGGTGCAGAGCCGCAACGCGTTGGCCCCTATGTCGCCGACGGCGCCGCTCGTACTTACGCGGAACACTATCCAGGGTAGGTTCATCAGAGTGTGCAGCCAGATTACGCTCCAGAGGTTGTAGTTCCATTCGACATAGAGCCAGCTGAAAAAAATGCTGCCCAGTGCCGTAACCCCGAAGGCCGTCAGTGCCGATACCGGGTCGTGCCCTTGGTAGAGATGCAACGATCCGAATGCCAGTGCCGCCAACAGTGCCGCGGGCAGAAACCCCCAGCGGGCGTACCTGAAGAGCTGTCCGAAGACGAATCCCCTGTATACCAGCTCTTCGAACATCCCGGCAATGAATATCCATGTAAATGCTTCGTCGGCAGAGAGTTCCCGGTCGAACTCGCCGATGACGGCATACCCGGCGATCATCGGCAGCGTCGCCGTTACGGCGAAGAGCAGCCCTGTGCCGAAACCGTGCGACAGGCCCATCGACGAGGCGATGTCCCGGCGTGCGTGCAGCAGGAACAATGCCCCGGACGGAATAAGCCCCGCCAACAGGTAATTCAGTGTATAATGGAGCGTCTGCGAACTGCCGATGCAGCCTTCGAACGGCCTCACGGCTATATTGAAATACCACAGCACGAAAAAAAGCATGAAAGCCCCGAGGATAATTGCCGAGCGTTTTATACAGCAGTCATTTCCAGCCATTTGTTTTGATTTAACCGTTACAAAAATAGCAAAAAAACACGGAAATGACATACGATCGCCATGTGCCGTATTGGTATTTTGTTAAGGTGTTGGTATGTAGGCGGATAAAATTTGTGCTTTTGTGTCTCCGGCGTGCTTGCGCGCGCATATCCTGCAAGGGATTTGGAGCACGACCGAAGCGTAGCTTGATTCCTGCGCAGGCGATATTTGAAACGCCGGATCGCTATTACGTTGCGGAACAGTAACCCGTTAGGCGCACGTTTCCAGTCTCATAGAGGCGCTCAGGGTTTGGGGCGTAATTTTATCGCCGTTTCGGGAGGGTTCGCATTTAGGCGATTGTACCGTTGTGGGGTTTTTATTGAATTAATATTAACATTATGTTAAGTTCGCTTGTTCCTTTCATTAAATTTTTCAATATCAGAATATTTTTAACTTTTCTAAAATGTGTAAAGATGACACTAAACGAACTTGTAGGCTATTTGAAGAGCTTACCCAAATGGTCTCGTGTCTCGATCGTGGTTGCGGCTGCTGTTGCGGCTGTCGCCATCTTACTCTCAAGTTGCACTCGATACTCTTATACCTACGTGAAGGGTTCCGAGGTTGAATACGAACAGATCGATTCGATGAACATATCTCGTATTAGGCGATGAGATTTCCCGAGACTTTCCGTAATTCAAGATGCATGGACGCTTTAAGAGGTGTTTGTGTGTTGCTTGATATTTTTCACAAGGCCTCTTATTTGGATTATTGTGATGGTGTTATTATGTGTCCCGCTACTTATGATTCCCTGGTTACGCTTGGTGGCTATGGTTTCCGTTTCTCTTATCAGAAGGAATTTTCCTTCGTTGGCCCTGTTGATTACATCCTGACTATTCGTATGGATGAAATCATACGTCGTATTTTCGAAGTTGTACCTAAATCCGATTGTCATGTCACGTTTCAAAAGAAAAAGAGGAAAAAGTAAATCTACTCGTCCTCACACTCAGATTTTCGACGTTGGAGGTAAGCGTCTGTAATGTCTCATTGTTTGCGTCCTCGTCAGATTATCAACCCTCATTTCAACCCTAAGACCACACTTGGAGCTAAAAACCTCCGAGTGTGGCGTATTGCAAACGGTTCTCCGCAGGGTTATCCTGAGGATTATCAAATTTTAGTTGATTGTGGCAAGTGTCTTGGTTGCCTTCGTGATAAAGCCCGCGCTTGGCGTGTTCGCTTGCTTCACGAGCACATGTTTGGCAATCATGATTCCTGCATGTGTTTAACATTAACTATTGCGCCTGAATATTATGAACAGTTCCAAACCAAACCAGGCATGGCCTCTGCTATGCGCGCTTTTATTGATCGGTTGCGTTATTATGTGCCCGGTCGTCGCTCTCCAAAGCGATTTTTCATTTCAGAACTCGGAGAGAAGCATGGACGCCTCCATTTTCACGGATTCGTCTGGGATTGCAACATCTCCGAGTACGATTTGGTTCGATCATGGAGGTATGGATTTATATGCGCCCGACCCCTCCTATCTGCCAAGCAGTTGTCTTATGCCACGAAATACATCACAAAACCCGCCGTCGGTTTCCACAAACCAACGATCTTTGTATCTCCCGGCCTTGGACGATCTTACTGCAATCAGGAGCGATGGCGATCTTGGCACAAGAAAGGAAATGCTAATGATCCTCTTAACTTTTATTGCAAGTTTGATTCTTTTGTGTATGCTATGCCTCGTTATTATCGCTCGAAGATTTTTACGGATGATGAAATACGTAACTTTAAGGTTTTGTTATCCAAATCTGAGCGACCCTTCGAAAAGGTTCTTGGCAGGCAAACCTATACAGACCCACTCACCTTTGCGCAAAATCGAGCAGAGTTGCTCGAGGTTACTCTTCGGTCAGGGAGAAGCGAACCTTTAACCCCTAAACTTCGTAAGGATTCTTTACGTGAATTCAATCCTTATGAAGAGACAAATGAATTCACTTTAGACCTTTATCCTTTTTAATTATGGCTTTGTTCCCAAAAGAAAAAGTACGAGCGCCAAAGATGGCGCATCATGATCGTTCGCATTATTTGCGGACGTCGATGGCTCCGGGTCTTGGTTATCCGATTTATTGTCGTGAAGCTTTGCCTGGCGATCAAATTCAGTTGGAGTTTAAACACCTCATGAATACGCAGGCGATTCTTAACCCCCTTTACGGTTCGTATCGCCTTCAAATATGCGTATTCTTTGCTGGCACTTCGCTCTATATACCTCGCCTTTGGCGTAATGGTTTCATGGCCGCAGGAGCGCGTGGTATTTTGGATGTACCATATCCGATTTATAATCTTTCAGCCACAAGCCCTATCACTCGGGTTCACGAATCCTCCCTTCCGGCCTTCCTTGGCCTTGGTGTTGGTTATGGTCGCTTTGCTTCAGGCACACCCACCAAGGGAGGCTATATTAATCTCCTCCCCTATTTAATGTACTACGATATTTTCCGGCATTATTACGCCAATCGTCAGGAGGATACCTTTCCGGTTATGAACGCTTCCTGGAATAACAATAATCGTGTACGTTATTTCTCTCTCGCAGGTTTAGATAATCTTTATTTAAATTTGCCTACCTCCGGCGGTTTGATGAATTCGAACGGCTACATTAGTAATACACCGATTGCCCAGCTTTTTACATCTCAGCAGGCCGGTTCGATGGTCGTGCCGCCTTCTATGGCCCAGCCGCTTGGCGGTTTGTTTCAATGTTGTTACATGCCTGATCGGATGAATGTGATCCTTAGTGATTCGTTTTTCGATAAGAATGTTTCAACGGTTGTTGTATCTACGGCTGGCGATTCGTTTCAGGTTGACCAGCTTGTTACGGCCAAGAAGCTTTGGAATGCCCGAAATAAGGACGTTGTTACTAACGGTACGTTCAAGGACTGGATTCGTGTTCATTTTGGTGTTACGCCTAAGATCATGGACGATATGCCTACATTTTGTGGTGCTGTTTCTTCGGATATTCTTTTTGAGGATATCCGTGCTACAACTTCTGCTAAGATTGATAATGCCGACCAATATCTCGGTGACAAAGGTTCGTCTGCAATTGGTTATGGTGATTCGCGTAGATTCAACATTGTTGCAGATCGCCCCGGTTACGTTATGGCCATTGCGACCCTCGTTCCGCGTGTGGATTACTATCAGTTTACGGAGCGTTATGCATTGCATAGCAAGCTTTCGGATTCTTTCATGCCCGAGTATAATGGTATTGGGTATCAGGATGTCCTGATTGGTGATCTCAATTCTGAATTTCCGAAAGATTGGGACTCAACGAAACCCTATGCCGCCGAGACTGATCCTTTTGTCAATTCTGTTGGCAAACAGCCTGCCTGGATTGAGTATATGACGGCTGTAAATAAGGTTCGCGGTTCGTTCTGTTCGACTGAAAGGCCGTGGGTTCTCGCTCGCGACATGCGTGTCAGCGATTCGAGTAGTCTCTCTACGTCTCCTACTGAAAATACGGTTTCTTCGGCATACATCGATCCCTCCGATTGGAACCAGCCCTTTGCTGACCAGTCTCCTACGGCTCAGAATTTCTACGCTCAGTTCTATATCCGTGATCGTGTTCGTTCTACGGTTCTCAAACGTTTACGTCCTAAATTTTAGAATTATGCGACTTTATCAAAAACAGAAATTGCAGCGGTTTGAAAAACCTGCTGCGGTTACTTCGCCTGGCTTTACTCTTTCCGAGGTTATTGCTCAGTTCTATGCCGAGGGTGTTGTGCCGGACTTCATCCCGGCCGATTTAGGTGAAGATTTAGTTGATGAGATTGACGCCGAGGGTCGTTGGCTTGTTGATCCAGCCGGCGATATTCGTATGGATCGTTTTGATAAGTTGGAAAACGATCTCATGGCCGGACTTGACGCTGCTATTGACCCTGCGCCAGCTTTCAATCCTACGCCGACATCGGATCCTGCGCCGGCATCGGATCCTGCGCCGGCATCAGAAGCCTCTCCGGCATCTGAGGAGTAGTCACCAGAAAATCGGGGAATACAGTATATAGTACTTGATAATATTGTATAAGTGTGGAAATCCTTATAAAAGGATTCCACACTGTTCCCCGATTTTCTATAAAATCTTTTTCTATGGCTAATTTAGATCAGTACACACCCTACGTGGATGCGGTAGGAAACGCGGCCATGAATTTTGCAATGGCTGACCTCTCCTACAAGAAAAATAAAAAGCTACTCCAGCAGCAGTATAAGTACCAGAAGGAAGCCGCGGAGCTTGCATGGCAGCGCCAAATGCAGTTCTACGAGGATCAAAAGGCCTATAACGATCCTAACGCGGTTCGTCAGCGTTACGAAGCCGCAGGCCTGAATGTCAACGCCGCCTTTGGTACTGCTGGTAGCTACTCCCCTACCAATGCTCCCTCTTCTGTGCAGCCTGCTGGTGGTGTTTCGACCCCCTATGTCGATTATACCAACATGAAGTTTCAAAGTGCTCTTAGTCTTGCAAGACAGCAGGCCGAGATTGACCTTATCAAGGCTCAGGCCGATGAAACCCGCGGTCGCACCCTTGACCCAGGCGAGACCCAGCGAGGTCAGAAGCTTGGCAATGATCTCACAGCTTTGAATGCCCGCCTTACTAACGCCAATATAATTGGCAAGGGTTTGGCAAACAGGCTCGACTCTCTCGACCTTCGATTCCGCAACGAGGTATATGATACTTCGGTGGCAATCGAGCGCCAGAAGGCCTTGAATATTGCCAAGCAGTACGAGGTGATGAACGAGGATATCGCCCGCTCGGTTGCTGGTCGATCTCTTACGGAAGACCAGCGTAATGAGATTCAGTCTCGCATTTGGCTCAATGCCCGTAATAGCGCTTTGGCTCAGATACAGGCTGAGTATCACGGTAAGCTTTCACAGGCTCAGATTGATGAACTTGTGGCCAAGACTGATTCGTTGGAGTCAACAAAGAAATGGCTTGACGAACGTGCTAAGACGGAGAAGGCTTCGAGGCGTCTTACCGACGCTAAGGCTGAACTTACTATGATTGATCTTCACGATCTTCGCAATATACCCGAGAAAACGAGGCAAATTACGCGTTCCATGAAGATGATCAAGGATGGTTTGATATATTGATGTTTTTTTTATACATTTGCCTTATGAAACGACCTGTTGACACTCTTGCACGGTTAATAATTGCCGTGATTAAGGCGAAAGTTTACATCTTCGTCTTTCTTCTTATTATGTTTTTAGGTGCCGAATTGAGGCAGTGTATAGGATGACCAATCCTGTTTTTCCTTTTTGAAGTCCCGGCCTTTTGAGACCGGGCTTTTTCTTTTGCCTCAAACTCAATAAACAGGCACCGCAGGTAGCGTTTAGCACCTTTATAAGGTGCCATGGTCGCGGACGGAGTCCGCTGGCACGTAAGCGATGGTTTACCATCGCGCCCATAAATACCCGATATAAATATCTGTGCGAAGCACACCTTCGGGTGATGGGGAGGTCTGGAGGGGAGTTAGGGGGCCCCGCGGATGAGATTGTCTGCAGGCCGTGCGCGTGCGCGCGCGCTTCGCGTGCGTACGTGCGCGAGACGCTAAGTAGCTCAGACGCAAGGTTCGGCCCCTACTCCCTCTCCAGCTACTTAATAAAAAATGATGAATTTTGTAAAATAATCGCTTTTTTTTTGTACAAATGTAAAAAGTTTGTATATTTGCACTTGCGTTAGCTCCCGATCTTTGACGTCCTGCTTGTCCCCCACCCCGGTGGTGTTAGTTCTCAAAAGGGATAAGCAGATTTAACATTATGTTAAATAAAGCGGGTTATGAAGACAGGCAATTGTACCGTTGCCAGGAATTTCTCCTTACCTATTAATAAGTAATTGCCAAGTGTTTCGGGAATAGACCACGTACCGTCCGTTTCGAAGCGGAAACCGGGTTGTCCGAATTTTATCTTTCCGAGAATCGAATATTCCGGGCATCTGCCCGCATGGATTATTTCAACGCTTTGTCGATGGCGTAAAACTTTCGAAGGTCTGGTCATCATAGAGCACGACGACGCGTTTGATATTCGCTTTGCCGAACAACGCCGGCGGAAACTGCGTCGCAGATCCGTCATGCCCGTCGGCGTCCTGCGTTTGTTTTTCATCCGCCCGAAGTCCGCCCGGCAGTGTCGGCGTGAAAAGGTCGTTGCCCAATTCGGGGGACGACCTTTGTGCCGCCGTTGTACGGGAGGCCTGCTGGCCCGACGAGGCTGCCGGATATTCATCCCGATACTTTTTGTCGGAATCGAGCAGCAGCCAATCCGGATTGATCCGGGGAAACCTCCTGAGGATCTTTTGCAGCAAATCGAAGCCCGGTTTGTTGCGTCCTGCGAGAATGTGGGATATTCCGGCGGGATTGATCTCGAGCTGCTCTGCAAGCTGGCTCGGCTTCAATCCTTCGTTTTTCATCAAATCGAGCAATTTTTCCCTCATCAGCGTAATTTTTTACAAATATAAAGTTTTTTCTTTTGTAAAACAAGTAAGATCTGCATTTGTAAAATGTTAATAATTGTTGATAATGTTTACATCTGTAAAAGAAATAATATCGTTAAATTCATCCGGGCAGATTGTTATCCATTGTTGGTTGATATAAATATATGTATATTGCTGATAATTAGCATAATTATATGCTAAAATTACTCTTGGGGATCTGTTTTGCACAACCACTCTGTACCCATTCCGATATTGTTTAACTTAATTTGTATATAAATAGTGTAACTTACTGGTATTTAGTGTGTATATGTGTGGTTGTTTAACAATTTAACTCATGTACTTTGCATTGCGGATAGGCTTTGTTTGCACTCCCCTACTGTTTTTACAAAAATATAAATCAACAGGGATTACGCTTCTTGTTGATTAACATTTGTAATTACAATTGGAAAGTACCCTCCCCTTTGATATTTACATTTGTAAATACACTACCCTTTTTCGATAAAAAATTCGATTTTCCCCGGTATTCCCGGTAACAGCAAGTGCTTTTTCGGCAAACTCCTGCTCTCCGCAAGTATTATGTTAAATAAAAAGAATGCGGATAGTGTTAATAACCCACTATCCGCTTATGATATAAGTAATTATATTTTTGTAAACAGCCCCTTATCCGAAGAGTTTTGCTGCAATTTCCCGGAACTCTTCCGGCGTCAATTTGAGCTTTTCGCGGTGGAAATCCACGTCGTTTTCGCTCTGTATGGGAATCAGATGGATGTGTGCATGCGGTACTTCGAGCCCTAAGGCGACCACTGCGACCCTCTTGCAGGCTATTTCCTGCTTGATTTTGGCCGCGACCTTTTTGGCGAAGAGCATCATGCCGGCCAGTGTCTTGTCGTCGAGGTCGAAAATGTAGTCCACTTCCATTTTGGGTACCACCAGCGTGTGCCCTTTGGTCAGCGGGTTGATGTCGAGGAATGCGTAATAGTTTTCGTCTTCGGCGACCTTATACGAAGGGATCTCGCCGGCAATGATGCGTGTAAAGATGGATGACATAGCTTCGTTTTTTGTGATTTCCGTATTTTTTTGCGTTCTTTCGCCGTTTGCGTTTGTTGTCCCCACCCACTCTAAAACAGCTTTTTCCCGGCCAGGAGCCGCCTGTGGTTGACGATGCCGAGCAGTATGTTGGCATAACCGGCGAGCAGTACCACGGCGGTCATCCAGCCGAATGTGTCCCTCCCCGTGCATAACACTACGACCCATGCTCCAGCCAGGACGCTCCAGGCGCCGAGCAGCCAGTATTGCAGCTTCAGCTTCCGCCTTATTTTTTCGGGGGCGTAAACGCTTGCCCGCCATTTAGTCTCCTCGGGTGTCATAGGTAAATCCTCCTTCCCGTTATTCGTCGAATTTTGGCTTGAGTATCTCCGAATAGATGACGGCCCTGCGCAGGTCGAAATCCTCGGTTATTTCGGCTGTAGCATCCTCCTGCGCGTCGTCATACGCGGCGTGGGGATGCTCCGTGGCTGTCATGCGGCCTTTTTGCACGTCGCTGCGCCCGCTGAGGGGTGCAGTGTGCCCGGAACCGGCCGCCGGGGCCGCATCTTCGAATCCGGCAGACGGCGCCATCGTCGGGGTTGCCCCCGGCGCCACGGCCGGCTGCACCTCCTGCCGGACGGGAGTGTCCTCCCTTGAATCCGGTTGCGGCCCCGCAGCCGGATCCCATGACGGCCATGCCTCGCTGCCGGCGTGCCTGTCGCCGGCCTGCCGGGCCTGTTTCTTCGCCTGTTTGCGGCTCTGCGATACCACGTTGAATATCATGGCCGCTGCGATCACTACGATCCATAGGACGGTCGAGAAGTTTTCCATATCAGCTCAGGGTTCGTTTGACACTTTCAATACCTTTTATCTTGCGCAGTTTGTCCATCACGTCGTGCAGGCCCTCTGCATCCTTCACATAGAGGCTTATGCTGCCCTCGAAGATGCCGTCGTGGCTGTGGATGCTGACCTCGCGGATGTTGATGCTGAAATCGCCGCTCACGACCTTCGCCAGGTCGAGCAGGATGCCCATGCGGTCGATGCCCCGCAGCTCGATGGTGACCAGGTACGACATGGCCTTGTGCTGCGACCATTTGATTTCGTCCTTGACGATGTTCTTGCCGAATTGCGCTGCGAGCCTGTCCAGCTCGTCGCAGTTGGCTTTGTGTACGATGATGTTGCCCGTCGCCGGGTCGCGGTACCCCACGACCTTGTCTCCGGGGATCGGCTTGCAGCATTCGGCGATTTCGAACTGGGGTTCTGCCGCCGGTTCCTTTTCCGGGGCGGTTTCGCCCGGGGCGGTGGCGTCGTCGCCGTCTTCCTCCTCCTTTTTGTTGATGAACAGCGTCCAGAATTTGAGGATTTTGCTTTTGGAGTTGACCTTCAGGACTTTTTCGAGGTTGTCGAGGTTGACGATCCCCGCCCCGATCTTGCTGTACAGTTCCTCCTTGTTGTTACTCTCGTAGATGGGTACTATTTTGCGCAGAACGCGGCCGCTGAGCTTGATATTGAGCGACTTCATCTTTTCATCGAGCATGTGCATACCCCGCTCGATGTTGTTCTGCCGCTCGCGCTTGAGGAAACTCTTGATCGACTGCTTGGCTTTGGCCGTAGTTACGATCTCCAGCCATTCGGGCTTGGGACGCGCATTGTCGGCCGTGATGATCTCGATCTGGTCGCCACTGTTGATCTGCGTGGTGATCGGTTCGAGCTTGTGGTTGATCTTGGCGCTGATGGCGCTGTTTCCGATCTTCGAGTGGATGTCGTATGCGAAATCGAGCGCCGTGGCGCCGAACGGCATTTTCCGGGCCTCTCCCTTGGGTGTAAACACCACTATTTCCGAGGTATACAGCGATAACTTGAAGTTGTCCAGGAAGTCTACCGCGTTCTCCGTCGGGCTGTTCAGTGCCGAGCGGATCTGTTTGAGCCACTTGTCGAATTCGTCCTCGTCCTGCGAGATGGTCGCATGCTTGTATTTCCAGTGCGCGGCGAATCCCCTTTCGGCGATGTCCTCCATGCGCTGGGTGCGGATCTGTACCTCGACCCATACGCCGTCGGGCCCCATCACGGTCGAATGCAGCGCCTCGTAGCCGTTGGCCTTGGGCATGGAAATATAATCTTTGAAGCGGCCCGGCACGGGCTTCCACTGCGCATGGACAAGGCCGAGCACCGCGTAACAGTCGCGTACGTCCTTGACGATGACGCGGAAAGCCAGAATGTCGTGCATATCGTCGAGCGTCAGATTCTGCTCGGTCATCTTCTTGTAGATGCTGTAGATATGCTTGATGCGGCCCCAGACCGTGCCTTCGATCTGGTTGGAGCTGAGGATGCCTTCCAGCTTGGCGATGATCTTGGCGATGAGCTGGCGCTCGACCACCTGATTGCTTTCCAGCCAGTCCGAAATCTGGGCGTAGACGTCCGGGTGTATGTATTTGAAGCTCAGGCCTTCAAGTTCCAGCTTGAGCCGGTGCAGACCAAGGCGGTTGGCGAGGGGCACGTAAATGTCCATCGTCTCCTGCGCGATGCGCTGCCGCTTGTGGGCCTTCTGGAAATCGAGCGTCCGCATGTTGTGCACGCGGTCAGCCAGCTTGACGATGGGCACGCGGATGTCGTGCGACATCGCAAGGATCATTTTACGGATGTTCTCCGCCTGCTGCTCTTCCTTGCTGTCGAACGTCATCATGCTGATCTTGGTCACGCCGTCCACGATGTCGGCGACCTGTTCGCCGAACTCGGCGTCAACCTCTTCGAGCGTGACTTTCGTGTCTTCGACCGTATCGTGCAGCAGCCCGGCGGCCACCGAATGGGCGTCGAAACCGAGCTCGGCAAGGACTTCGGCCACGGCCAGCGGATGCGAGAGATAGGGTTCGCCGGAAAGCCGCACCTGCCCGGCATGGGCCGCTGCGGCGTAAGCATAGGCTTTGCGTACGAGCGCCTGTTCCGCTTCCGTGGAATTGGCAGCCAGCCGGCTCAGGATGTTCTGCATCGGCAGGGGAAGATGGGAGGCAGGAGCTTCAACTGTACTCATGGACTCGTCCTGTGGGCTGATGGTGCATGATCACCGCCGCGCAAGGTTTTGTGCGACGGTATAGAAACTCTAAGGCCG
>ERZ1106961.347-NODE-347-length-21253-cov-10.830078_pt1 | contig 21253 bp, 7 predicted proteins | sample MGYA00403680_ERZ1106961 | MGnify/ENA primary metagenome ERZ1106961 (study PRJEB35170, sample SAMEA104062419) | human gut metagenome | biome: human gut; feature: human-associated habitat; material: faeces | place: Denmark | collected 2012-06-08 ... | reverse complement strand
TAAACGCACCATCTGCAGAGGATACTTTCAAAATCTTGCAAGGTATTCGTCCATTGTACGAAGCACATCATAATATTGAATTACCTGACGCTGTTTTGAAAGCAGCGGTAGATTATTCCGTACAATACATTCCTCAACGTAGCTTGCCAGATAAAGCAATCGACTTGATCGATGTAACAGCAGCTCACTTGGCTTCCCAACATCCTGTAACTGATATTAAAACATTAGAAGCAGACATTGCTGAAGCTAAAGCTAAACAAGAAGAGTTTGCTCAAAAAGAAGATTATGAATCCGCTATTAATGAAAAAATGCGTATTCAAAAATTACAAGAAGAAATCGACAAACATACTGATAACCAAAAGGTTGTGGCTCAAGTTAACGACGTAGCGGAAGCCGTTGAAAGAATGACTGGTATCCCTGTATCTCAAATGGGTGCATCCGATATCGAACGCTTGAAAGACATGAAATCTCGTTTAGAAGCTCATGTAATCGGCCAAGATAAAGCAGTAGAAGCTGTATCTAAAGCTATCCGTCGTAACCGCGCAGGCTTTGACGAAGGTAACCGTCCAATCGGTAGCTTCTTATTCGTAGGTCCTACTGGTGTTGGTAAAACAGAATTGGCTAAACAATTAGCACTCGATATGTTTGGTAACAAAGATGCTATCATTCGCTTGGATATGTCCGAATACAGTGATCGCACAGCTGTTTCTAAATTGATTGGTGCTACAGCAGGTTATGTTGGTTACGAAGATAACTCCAACACATTGACTGAACGCGTACGTCGTAATCCTTACTCCATTGTATTGTTCGACGAAATCGAAAAAGCTGACCCTCAAGTTATTACATTACTTCTTCAAGTATTGGATGATGGTCGCTTGACAGATGGTCAAGGTAACACAGTAAACTTTAAAAACACTGTTATCATTGCTACATCTAACGCAGGTTTTGGTTATGGTCAAAATAATGACGATGAAAACAAAGTTGATGTAATGGAACGTATCGCTCCATTCTTCCGTCCAGAATTCTTGAACCGTTTCAATGCAGTAATTGAGTTCAACCAATTAAGCAAAGACGACTTGAAGAAAATCGTAGACTTGATGCTTGATCAAGTTAACAAAACTTTGGCTAAAAAAGACATCACTCTTGATGTAACTGATGCAGCTAAAGAATTATTGATGGAACAAGGTTATGATAAAACTATGGGCGCTCGTCCATTACGCCGTGTTGTAGAAACTGAAATCCGTGATAATGTTACTGATTTCTACTTAGATAACATCGATGTAAAACACTTACTTGCTGATGTAAAGGATGGTCACATCGTCATTACTGAAAAAGTAGCAGATGATTCCGTGAAAGCAGAAGAAGACAATAAAACTACAGAAGAAAATAAAAATACAGAAGAAACTAAAACAACAGAAGATGCTAAATAATATTTGAATCTGCTAGTTGTAAAAAGCACTCGATAAAAAATCGGGTGCTTTTTGTTTATATAAAATAATTTTCTGATAGTGATAAATATCATTTGTATATATACATAGAATTTAGTATAATTTTGTCAATAATGATATTAATTCTATAGAATTTAAAAGTTTCATGAAGTGGAGAGGAGAGTGTGTATGTCACATTATATAGATTTAAACAGTGATTTAGGTGAAAGTTTTGGTAATTACACATTAGGCATGGATAGTGAAGTATTGAATCACGTTACAAGTGCTAATGTCGCCTGTGGTTGGCATGCTGGAGATCCTCTCATTATGGATGCTACAGTGCGCATGTGTAAGGAGAAGGGCGTAGCCGTAGGGGCACATCCTGGCTATCCTGATTTGATGGGCTTTGGGCGCCGTGCCATGGCCGTAAATCCCGGTGAAGCAAAGGCGTATATGATATATCAGTTAGGTGCATTGCAAGCCTTTTGTGATAGTTATGGTGTTACATTACAGCATATGAAGTTACATGGTGCTTTTTATAATACGGCCTGTGTAACACCTGCGTTGGCTGATGCCGTGCTAGATGGATTACAAGCGGTGAATCCTAACATTGCAGCTATGGTCTTGAGCGGTAGCTATATTGCTAAAGAGGCGGAACGCCGAGGTATCCCTGTGATTCAAGAGGTCTTTGCAGATCGTGGTTATACCGATGAAGGTACGCTCGTACCTCGTACTGCGCCTGGTGCTTTTATCAAAGATCCTCAAGAGGCTCTTGAACGAGTTTTTATGATGGTTAAAGAAGGTAAAGTAGTAACCAATACGGGTAATACCATAGATATTGTGGCAGACTCTATCTGTGTTCATGGTGATAATCCGGAAGCGATCGCTTTCACAAAGTATATTCGTGAAGGCCTTGCAAAAGCGGGCGTAACGGTCGCTAATTTCCAAGACCGGAAAAAATAAGTATTGTATAAAGTATTAGTTCTATGTGGAGGTTCTTATGAAACCAATTACAGGTAAAGCTAGTTTCTCTGTCCTGTTAGGGGCAGCATTCTTGATGGCCACGTCTTCTATTGGACCGGGCTTTATGTTACAAACAGCGGCGTTTACAAATGAGCTGAAAGCAGATTTTGCATTTGCCATTGTTGTATCCGTTATTTTTTCTATTATTGCACAGCTTAATGTTTGGACTATCATTGGCGTATCCCAAATGCGCGGTCAAGATATTGCAAATAAAGTATTGCCAGGTCTAGGTTATTTTGTGGCATTTTTGATCTCCCTCGGGGGCCTAGCTTTCAATATTGGCAATATCGGTGGTGCATCTATGGGTCTCAATATTATTTTTGGTATTGATACGACTACAGGGGCTGCGATTAGCGGTATTTTAGGTATTTTACTATTTACATCTAAGAAAATGGGCGGTGTATTAGATAATACGGCAAAAGTTCTGGGCACAGTTATGCTTGTTCTCATCGGTTACGTAGCCTTTTCTACGAATCCACCTGTTGCTGAGGCTACTACTCACGCCTTTGTTCCTACTAATTATCCTTGGCTTGCAACGATTACCCTCATCGGCGGTACTGTAGGTGGTTATATTACCTTCTCCGGTGGTCACCGTCTTATCGATGCTGGTATTACAGGTCAAGAGCACTTGAAAGATGTACGTCGTGCAGCGATTATGGGTATGTCTGTAGATGCCTTAGTTCGCGTGTTATTATTCTTAGCAGTTCTTGGTGTTGTATCCATGGGCTTTGCACTTGACCCTAAAGATCCAGCGGGCTCTGCATTCCTTCTAGGTGCTGGTGAAGTTGGTCATAAATTATTTGGTATCGTATTCTTCTGTGCTGCTCTAACCTCTGTAGTAGGGGCTGCCTACACATCTGTTTCCTTCTTGAAAACACTATTTAAAGTAGTAGAAAAAAATGAAAAATTAACTATTATGGCCTTCATCTTTATTTCTACTTGTATCTTAATCTTTATCGGCAAACCTGCATCTCTATTGATTTTGGCAGGCTCTGTAAATGGTTTAATTTTGCCGGTTACATTGGCGGTTATGCTCTTTGCGACACATAAATCTGAAATCGTAGGGGCATACAAACACAATAAACTGTTATATTACACAGGTTGGATTGTAGTGCTTGTAACAGCTTATATTGGCGTAACATCCTTAAAAGGCATTGCAAAACTTTTAGGTTAATTTAATATCTGTGAAAGTACCATTATGTTCACCTCGAATGTAATGGTCCTTTCAGGTTATACAGGAGGTACATATGAAGCCTACAATTTCACCTGTAGGTGATCGGGCTATCTCTATTGATTTTGGTCAAGTGATCGATCCAACAATTAATCGACATATTCGACAAACTATAGAGCGAATTAAAGAGCTTCAGCTCGAAGGAATTATTGAACTAGTTCCTACATACTGTGCATTGCTGGTAGAATATGATGCAATGCTATATTCTTATTCTGAAATATGTAACATTATTGAGCCCACATTAGAAGAAGGTATGACTAATACGACAAATGAACTGGTCACAGTTGTTGAAGTACCCACCGTATATGGTGGCGAATTTGGTCCCGACCTTAGTTTTGTAGCATCTCATAATCACTTAAGCGAAGATGAAGTCATATCTATTCATAGTGGAACTGATTATTTAGTATATATGCTAGGCTTTATTCCTGGCTTTACCTATTTAGGTGGCATGGATCCACGTATAGCGACGCCTCGTTTATCTTCGCCGAGAACTTTGATTCCAGCTGGCTCTGTAGGAATTGCAGGGGAACAGACTGGTACCTATCCATCTGATTCTCCAGGGGGCTGGCAAATCATTGGTCGCACACCAGTGACCATGTATGATATGTCAAAGGCACAAGCCGCATTATTAAAAGCAGGTGACTATGTACGTTATGTACCCATTGATGAAAGTGAATTCCATCGCATCAAAGCGTTAGGTACTGATTATGTTCCTATTGTACGTGAAGTAGAGGTAGGTGATTTACGTGGCGTTAAATAAGTTTGAAGATACTGTCATCCACGTAGATGCACCAGGTATGTATACGACTATACAAGATATAGGTCGCGTAGGGTACCAACAATATGGTATGCCTGTTGCGGGGCCTATGGATAGTGAAAGCTATCTATTGGGGCAGGCATTAGTAGGTAATACTGAACCTGTAGGGGCCTTAGAGTGTACCATACTACCACCTACATTAACTGTAAAAGGTACCTGTCTTATTGCTTTCACAGGGGCGGATATGCAGCCTACTATCAACAATGTAGTAGTGCCTAGATATATTCCCTTTGTGTGTCACGAAGGCGATGTTATTTCTGGTGGATTTAGCCAATGTGGTGTGCGCATGTATATTGCGTTCTCCGGTGGTATCGATGTGCCTGAGATTAATGGTAGTGTCTCCACCCATACAAAGGCAAAAATTGGAGGACTAGAAGGTAGACATTTGCAAGCTGGTGATGAGTTTGGCATAAAACCTTTCACGCCTAAAGACGTCCATGTGTGCGAGTATGGTGGAGAAGGACATAATTTGTTCAATACAATACTCTATAACCGTGGTGGTCGTTATTGTCATGAACCGCTACGTGTTGTCCTTGGCGATCAAGCTAGATATTTTACTGAAAAAGGGATTAAAACCTTTGGTAGTAAACTCTATACCTTAACGATGCAATGTGACCGCATGGGCTTCCGTTTCGACGGTCCTATTATAGAACATGTAGACAGTGCAGATATTATTTCCGATGGTGCCGTATTTGGATCTATTCAAGTTCCATCCGATGGCAACCCCATCGTTCTTATGGCGGATCGTCAAACAACGGGAGGCTACACAAAAATTGGCACGATTATCACGGCAGATCTACCTCGTTTAAGTCAATTGCCTGTAGGGGATGGTATCCACTTTGATATCGTAACTATAAATGAAGCACAAGACATATATCGGACGTATATGCAACAATTGCAGGAATGGTTGCAATTGGCACATGAACAAAGTATTTATGTGTTTAAGGTAAGGAATAAAATTTAAAAGTTTATATAAATTTGATGAAGTGGACACCTCTGCAATGAGAATGTACGGTTTAAGCTGTACTATTCAGTTGTAGAGGTGTTTTTCTATACTTATAATCATATAAATACAATTTAAAATTTTAATTATGAGTTTATATTCATTTTAGAACTATATTTATGGTGTAAAAATAACCCATTTATGGTAAAATTTTGATATGAGTCATAAAAGTATCCGCATAATTGCAGTATTTGTATAGGTTATTATTTTTATGAATGTTTAATGAAAAGTATTGCAACTATATCGAAGATTTTGATATACTAAATATATCGAAAAAGTTAAAAGTCAATTATGACTAACACATTATAGTAAATATATAGAGAGATTATAAGAAGGTTTATAGGAGAAAAGGAGAACTGAAGAATGAACAAAATTTTTAAGGTGGTTTGGAGCAAATCCAAAGAATGCTACGTAGTAGTATCTGAATTCGCTAAAAACAATAGCGGTAAAAAGAAAATCGTAGTAGCTGGTATCTTTGCAGCATTGGCTATGACTAATGCTAATGTGGCATTGGCGACAAATGATGTACCTAGTGGTAGCAATGCGACTGCAGTCGCATTTGGTACTGGTGCTAGTGTTACAGGTGCAAATGCAGTTGGTTTAGGTAAAAATGTAACGGCTAATAAAAGTGATGCTGTTGCCATTGGTAATGGTGCAAATGCAGATTTTGCCGGTGCTGTTGCTATTGGCCAAGACGCGTATGCTAGTGGTCGAATATATAATGGCACAGAAAGTGTTGCTGTAGGTAAGCTATCCATTGCTAAAGGTGCTAATGCTGTTGCTATTGGCACTAATGCGACAGTGAATGAGGCTAATAGTGCTCAATCACAAGGGGTTGCTATTGGTGGTGGTGCAAAACCTGGACAAGGTGCTACCGTTATAGGTGACCAAGGTATTGCTATTGGTGGTAATACTAAAGCTATAGGCCATTCTTCCATCGTTATTGGTGGTGATGATGCGGATAAAGTCACAGGAACAAGAGCTGTTTATACTGATATTAGAACAGGTAAAGCTGCCGTAACCACTATGTCCGCTGCTATTAAAGATTTAACTGGTTATGAAATTAGAGCCGGTCAATACGAAAATTCTTCGGCAGGTAATATTGGTGTTACAGTGGGGATTAAGGGGCTATCTGGTAATGCTGGTATCGCTATTGGTACAGGGGCCGACTCTAAAAACCGTATCGCTGGTTCTTTAAATGGATTAAATACTAATGGTGCTAATACTGATGTAACCAATGCCATCGCTATTGGTACTGGCGCTAGAGCAAACCGAGATAATGCTGTTGCCTTAGGTGGTGGTTCTAATACAGATAAGGCAGGTACAAAACAAACTAGCTATACATTACCAACAGGTGTTACTGCAACTTGGTCTGGTGGTGAATCAACTTTAGAAGGTGATATTGTTTCTTTCGGTTCTGCAGGTTTTGAGCGTCAGTTGAAAAACGTAGCTCCGGGTGAAGTAAGTGCTACTTCTACGGACGCGATCAATGGTTCTCAGTTAGCTGCTATCGCAGATCAAATCGCACATAAATATGTGTCTATTAATTCTACTGATACTCCTAATAAAGATAATACTGGTGCAAAAGCTAATAACTCTATTGCTATTGGTCCTAACGCATCTACAGATAAGGCTGCAACAAGCTCTGTAGCTATTGGTGATGGTGCTAATACAACAGGTCGATCTACAGTTGCATTGGGGTTATCAGCACAAGCTACATCGGCAAATGCTACAGCGTTAGGTGCTAACTCTATTGCGTCCGAGGATGATACTGTGGCAGTTGGTCATGGTGCTAAGGCAACAGATGGCAATGCCAGTGCTTTTGGGGCTGATGCGATAGCTTCCAATATTGAGTCTACCGCAATTGGTCATGGTACTGCTGCATCTGGTGCATCCTCTACTGCATTGGGATCTAGGGCAAAGGTCAGTGGAACTGCAGGTGTTGGTATCGGTATGTTAGCCAATGCAACTAAAGAGTATAGTATTGCTATTGGCGGAGAAAGCTCTTCCACTGCAGATAATGGTATTGCTATTGGTAGAAAAAGCTCAGTATCAGAGAATAATGGTATTGCTATCGGTAATGGTGCTAGTGCTATAACTACTGATGGTGTTGCAATAGGTTCTAAGTCTGTTGCTAGTACTGCAGCTGGTGTAGCAGGTTATAATGCTAATACTGGTCGTACTGATACATATGCTAACTTAACTGGTGCAACGTTAACATCTACATTGGGTGGCGTTGCAGTAGGTACAACAAATCAAACTCGTCAAATTAACTATGTAGCTGCTGGTACAGCTGATACTGATGCAGTAAACGTAGCACAATTAAAAAGTGTTAACCTTGCTTTCACAGGTGACACTGGTTCTGGCGACGTAAACCTTGCTAACAGTAAATTAGCAGTAAATGGTGATAATACATATATTACAACTACAGCTAATGGTAAGAACATTACAATTGCTGGTAAAAAGCAAGATATTACTGTAACTAATGGCGTTGCTACGGCAACTCCTGGCATGGCGGATGCTAAAAACGTAGCTGATGCAATTAATCAAGCAGTTGCTAATAGCTCTTCTAGCTGGAAATTATCTGCTAATGGTGAAGCAACAACTGCAACAGTTGAAAAAGGTAATACAGTAGACTTCTCTGGTGACGATAATGTGACAGTTGCTAGAAATGATAAAAATATTTCTGTATCCTTAAAGAAAGATCTTACTGGCTTGAACAGTGCATCTTTCAACAATGCTGCAGGTAATCCAACTGTAAAAATTGATGGCGACAAAGGTATCAATGCTGGCGACATGAAAGTTACTAACGTAGCTGATGGCGTAGATGATAAAGATGCTGTTAATGTATCTCAATTGAAGAAAACAGATGATAAAGCAGAAGCTAACAAAGCTGCTATTGCTCGTAAAATTTCCTTAGATGGTAACACTGGTTCCACTACAGAAAAATCTTTGAGCACAGGCGATGTGAAATTCAAAATCAAAGGTGAAGACGGTATCACAACAGCAGCTGCTGGCGATGATGTAACTGTTAAACTTGATACAGATACTAAAAATAAAATCGATAACGCTGCTAACAAAGATTTGAGCAACTTGACTCCAGCTGGTGAGCAAGAAGTTAAAGATTTGGCTGCTTGGAATGTAGTAGCTAATAGCGAAACTGCTGAAAAAGTAAAAGGTGGCGACACAGTTAAGTTTATCGATGGTGATAACGTTGAAATCACTCAAGCAGGTAAAGATTTCACAATCTCCACTAAGAAAGATGTAACATTCGATAATGTAACTGCTAACCAAGCTATTACAGCTCCTAAAGTAAAAGCTACAACTGGTGTTGAAACACCTCAAGTTACTGGCTTGACTAATAAAACTTGGGTTCCAGGTCAAACACAATCAGTATCTGGTCGTGCAGCAACTGAAGATCAATTGAAAGCTGTTGATGACCAAGTAGCAGCTAATAAAGATAACATCACTAAAAATGCTGGTGATATTAAAACAAATAAAGATAATATCGACAAAAATACAACAGCAATTGCTCGTAAAATCTCCTTGGGTGGTAACACTGGTTCTACCGATGAAAAATCCTTGAGCACAGGCGATGTGAAATTCAATGTTAAAGGTGATAATGGTCTTACTACTGTTGCTAATGGCGACGATGTAACTGTTAAACTTGATGATGCTACTAAAGACAAAATCGATAACGCTGCTAACCAAGACTTGAGCAACTTGACTCCAGCTGGTGAGCAACAAGTTAAAGATTTAGCTGCTTGGAATGTAGTTGCTAATGGTGAAACTGCTGAAAAAGTACAAGGTGGCGATACAGTTAAGTTCATCAATGGCGATAACATTGAAATCACACAAGCTGGTAAAAACTTCACAATTGCTACTAAGAAAGATGTTACTTTCGATACTGTAACTGCTAATGATACAATTACAGCTCCAAAAGTAAAAGCTACAACTGGCGTAGAAACTCCAGAAGTAACTGGCTTGACTAATAAAACTTGGGTTCCAGGTCAAACACAACCTGTATCTGGTCGTGCAGCAACTGAAGATCAATTGAAAGCTGTAGATGGTCAAGTAGCTGATAATAAAGATAAAATCGGCAAAAATGCTGATAACATTGCAGATAACAAAAAAGCAATCGATAAAAATGCTGCTGATATTGCTACTAATAAAGATAATATTGCATCAAATAAAGATAACATCACTAAAAATGCTGGCGATATTGCAACAAACAAAGCTGATATTGCTAAAAACAAAGACAATATTGATAAAAATACAACAGCAATCGCTCGTAAGATTTCCTTAGGTGGTGACACTGGTTCTACTGATGAAAAATCCTTGAGTACAGGCGATGTGAAATTCAATGTTAAAGGTGAAAATGGTCTTACTACTGTTGCAAATGGCGATGATGTAACTGTTAAACTTGATGATGCTACTAAAGACAAAATCGACAACGCAGCGAATAAAGACTTGAGCAACTTAACTCCAGCTGGTGAACAACAAGTTAAAGATTTGGCAGCATGGAATGTAGTGGCTAACGATGGTACTGCAGAAAAAGTTCAAGGTGGCGACACAGTTAAGTTCATCAATGGCGATAACATTGAAATTACACAAAATGGTAAAGACTTCACAGTTGCTACTAAGAAAGATGTAACTTTCGATACTGTAACTGCTAATGACACAATTACAGCTCCAAAAGTAAAAGCTACAACTGGTGTAGAAACTCCAGAAGTAACAGGCTTGACTAATAAAACTTGGGTTCCAGGTCAAACACAACCAGTATCTGGTCGTGCAGCGACTGAAGATCAATTGAAAGCTGTAGATGATCAAGTAGCAGCAAATAAAGATAACATCACTAAAAATGCTGGTGATATTAAAACAAACAAAGATAATATCGACAAAAATACAACAGCAATCGCTCGTAAAATCTCCTTAGGTGGTGACACTGGTTCTACTGATGAAAAATCCTTGAGCACAGGCGATGTGAAATTCAATATTAAAGGTCAAAATGGTATCGTTACTGAAGCTAATGGTGAAGACGTAACTGTTAAATTAGATGATGATACTGCAAACAAAATCAACAATGCAGCAAATACTGATTTGAGCAACTTAACTGATGCTGGTAAACAACAAGTTAAAGATTTAGCAGCTTGGAACGTAGTAGCTAATGGTAACACTGCAGAAAAAGTTGAAGGTGGTAACACAGTTAAGTTCATCGATGGTGATAACATCTCCATTACTCAAAATGGTAAAGACTTCACAATTGCAACTAAGAAAGATGTAACCTTCGATACTGTAACTGCAAATCAAACAATTACAGCTCCAAAAGTAAAAGCTACAGATGGTGTAGAAACTCCAGAAGTAACAGGCTTGACTAATACAACTTGGGTTCCAGGTCAAACACAACCTGTAAGTGGTCGTGCAGCAACTGAAGATCAATTGAAAGCAGTTGATGACCAAGTAGCAGCAAATAAAGATAACATCACTAAAAATGCTGGTGATATTGCAACAAATAAAGCAAATATTGCAGCTAACAAAGCTCAAATCGATAAAAATACAGAAGCAATCGGCCGTAAGATTTCCTTAGGTGGTAACACTGGTTCTACTGATGAAAAATCCTTGAGCACAGGTGATGTGAAATTCAATATTAAAGGCGAAAACGGTTTAACAACTGTTGCTAATGGTGAAGACGTAACTGTTAAGATCGATGATGCAACTAAAGCAAAAATCGATAATGCAGCAAACCAAGATTTGAGCAACTTAACTGATGCTGGTAAACAACAAGTTAAAGATCTTTCTGCGTGGAATGTAACTGCAGCTGGCGGTACTGTAGAAAAAGTACAAGGTGGCGATACTGTTAAATTCCAAGCTGGAGATAATCTTGAAGTTAAACAAGATAAAACTACTTTCACATACAGCTTGGCTAAAGACTTGAAAGGTCTTAACAGCGTTACTGTAGGTGATGAAAATGGTGCATCCACTAAGATCACTCCTGCAGGTACAACTGTAAAAGATGCAGCTGGTAACTCTACAACAGTTAACGGTGCAGGTATGACTATCACTCCTGCAAATGCAGCAGCTAACCCTGTATCCCTTACTGTAAACGGCTTGAATAATGGTGGTAACCAAATTCATGGTGTAGCACCTGGTACAGCTGATACAGATGCAGTAAACGTAAGCCAATTGAAAGAAGCTAAAGCTGGTTTACAACAAGCTATTAACGATGTAGGTGCTGAAACACAACGTGTTGGTGCACATGCGGCAGCAATGGCAGCGTTGAAACCAATCCAATACGATCCATTGGAACCAACTCAAATCATGGCAGGTATTGGTAACTACCGTGGTGAAACAGCTGGTGCAATCGGTCTTGCTCACTACAGAACTGAAGATACTATGTTCAACGTAGGTATTACACTTGGTTCTAGCCATAGCATGGTAAATGCTGGTGTAACTCACAAATTCGGTGGCAGCCGTGATAGAAAAGACGCTGTTCCAGAACGTTATAAAGCTGGCCCTATTAGCTCTATCTACGTAATGCAAGATGAAGTAAGTCACTTACGTAACCAAAATGAAGAGTACAAATCCAAGCTTGAACAACAACAATCTGAAATTGATGCGTTGAAAGCAGCTGTTAACCAATTGTTGGCAAATAAAGCATAATCATATTAAATATATAGTTAAAACTATGTATACGATCTGAATGGATATGTAAAAATGAAAAGAGCCTTCCTCAAATGAGGGGGCTCTTTTTAGTGTGAAAATAAAAATAGTTTATTAAAGCTCTATCTGTAAAATAAAATAGTCTGAAAATTCTAATTTAATGATTAATAAAATTATCGATAAAACTGTATATAAGGAATAATTTATGAATATTTTTAGACGATGATTAATTTTGTAATGAAATCTAGTATTCTTTGTATTTGTAATTGAATGTATAAAAACTCATATAACATGCAATTTATTAAGGTGAATTATAAATGAATTATGATAATACTGCGTGTTTAAGCATACTCCATGCATAATTGAGATAATAGTAAATATCCAAAAAATACACTTTTAAATTGAGAAAATTAGATAAATTATGTTAAAATTAAAGATAGGTTTTAAGTAATGCGAGTCTGATTATTTTCATTACATTTCAAATATCCATATGTTTGGGTAACAGAAGTCATATAGTTGAGGGTTAGTAAATTAAAGAAGGAAAACGTATGAATAAGATATTTAAAGTCATTTGGTCTAAGTCAAAACAATGCTACGTTGTAGTATCTGAAATGGCAAAGAACAAAACAGGGAAAAAGAAAATCATAGTAGCTAGTATTTTAGCTGCCTTAGCTATTCAAACTGCAGGCGTAATTGATGTTGCAGCGGCAGAGGGCGATCAACCATCTAGTGCTATTGCAGATGGTAGAGTAACCAATGGTAAAACTAATGGTCTAGCTATTGGTAATTTTGCTAGTTCTGAAAGCAACCAATCCATTGCAATCGGTTATTATAGTGTAGCAACAGCAGCAGAAATGAATCCTGCTTTACCTGCTACAGCGGTGGGTGCTGGTGCTAAGGCAAACGGTTTATCTACAGTTGCATTGGGGTTATTAGCTCAAGCTAAAGCTGATAGTGCTACAGCGTTAGGCTCTAAGACCAGTGCCACTGGTGATAAATCTGTAGCTGTTGGTATTAGTGCTGCAGCTACAGCTGATAGTGCTACAGCGTTAGGTTCTAAGACCAGTGCCACTGGTGATAGGACCGTAGCTGTTGGTAGTGACGCAAATGCTACAGGTAGATATGCGGGTGCTTTTGGTGCTGACGCTAGCGCTGTTGGTAATGCCACAGCGGTAGGGGCTAAATCCATTGCGTCTCAGGATGCTGCTGTAGCAGTTGGTACTGATTCTAAGGCGACAGGTAACTATGCAAGTGCACTGGGAGCTGATGCAACAGCTTCTGGTAATGATTCTACCGCATTTGGTCATGGTACTGTAGCATCTGGTGCATCTTCTACTGCATTGGGCTCTAGAGCGAAGGCCGGAAGTGTTGCTGGTGTAGGTATCGGTATGTTAGCCAATGCGACTAATCAGTATGGTATCGCTATTGGGGGCGAAAGCTCTTCCACTGCAGATAACAGTATTGCTATTGGTAGAAATAGTTCTGTCACAGGCGATAATGGTATAGCTATCGGTACTTTTACCACTTCAAAAGGTGCAAATGGTGTAGCTATTGGTACTAATTCTACAACCTCTGATCAAGGTGGTGTTGCAGTAGGTAATGCTGCAAAATCTACAAGTACTAATACTACGGCTGTTGGTATGGATGTAACTGCTGCTGGTCCTAACTCTGTAGCGTTAGGTGGTAGTGCCACAGCGTCTAGTGATGGCGCTATAGCAATTGGTTCTCATGGTACCAGAAAAACGACTGCTACAGGCAATAGAGCTCTTGCTATCGGTACTGTAGCTACGGCTAATGGCTTGGATAATATTGCTATTGGTACTAGTGCTAGTACATCCTCTCAGTACTCAACTGCTGTAGGCAATAGTGCGACGGCAACTGCAGTTAGAGCGGCTGCCTTTGGTGCTAACTCTACGGCTAGTGTTGAAGGCGGTGTTGCATTAGGTTCTGGTTCTGTAGCGAATCGTGCTGGCGGCATTGCGAATAAAGGCTATAATCCAAACGACAATCGTACCAATAAATATGCGGGATTAAATACATGGGCATTATATCCTTCAACGGGCGCTATTGCAGTAGGTAATGGTGCTCTTGCAACCCGTCAAATTACAGGTCTTGCAGCCGGTAAAGAGGATACAGATGCTGTTAACGTGGCTCAATTAAAAAGCGTTAACTTAGCTTTTGCTGGCAATGTTGGTAGTGGTGATGTAAACCTTGCGAATAGCACATTAGGCATTAAGGGCGATAATACATATATTACAACATCTGCCAACGGTCAAAACCTTACAATTTCTGGAAAAACTCAAAATATTAATGTCACAAATGGTCAAGCATCTGCGCCTGCAGCAGGTATGGCGGATGCTAAAAATGTAGCGGAGGCTATTAATAAAGCAGTTTCTGCCAATGCATATAATTGGAAATTAGCTGCAGATAACGACAATGGCCGTAGCGAAGTAATCAACAAAGAGGATACTGTATCCTTCAGCGGTGATAACAATATTACAGTAGCTCGTAATGGCAAGAAAATTACAACTTCTTTGAATAAGGCGATTACTGTAGATACTGTGAAAGCTAATAAATCCGTTACTGTTTCTTCTGGTGGTAACCAAATTACTTTAGATGGTTCAAACGGTGCTGTTACAGGTAAAACTTTTACAGGTCAATCTTTCACAGCCGGCAATAATGTGTTGAGTAATACAACGCTTCAAATTGGTCCAACTACTGGCAATAATGTGACTATCACGACTGATGGTTTATCTGGTAAGGCTGGTTCTAATACAGTTAAGTTTGGCACTAATGGCATTAGTGCAGGTGGTCAACAAATTACCAATGTCTCTAGCGGTGGCAACGTAGGTACTAATGCAGCTAACATTACAGATGTTAAGAATGCTGTATCTGATGTGACGTTAAGATTAGATACAAATTCTAAAACTGGCAGTGTTAAGCTTAGTGAAAGTCCACTAAAAGTAATTGGTGCTAATGGTATTAGAACTGATTTAGTGGGTACGAATAATGGTAGTCTTGTTGTTGGTCTAGATAACAATACGGTAAATGCTACGACTAAAGGTATTGGTCTAACAGGTGATACAGAATCTACAGGTCTTAAGTATCTTAAAGACGGCGATGCAACCTTTAAAGTGGCTGGTGATGGCAATCTAGTTACTACTAAGGCCTCTACTACAGGTGTGCAAGTAGCTGTTGATTCCGGTAAAGTAAAAGATTTAGCTGTAGGCGCAGTAACTGTTAGCAAGGCTAATACGACAGATAATCCTATTACAATTACGCCAACAGCAGGTACAAATACTAAGGACTATGCAATTGGTATTGATACAACAAAATTAGCTAATCAAACACAATTAACATACAAAGCTAATGGTGTCAATGCAATTAAAGTATCCTTGGCAAATGGTTTAAACTTTACAAATGGTACTTTTACAACAGCAACTGTAGGTGCAAATGGAAATGTAACTATTTCTACTGCTACTGAAACGATTACAAATGATGCTGATGGTAAAGCTAAAGTTGCAAGTCCTACAGATGGCTTAGCGACTGCTAAAAATGTAGCGGATTCTATCAATAAAGCTGTAGATGGCTTATCTCAAAATCTTACTGTTTCTGATGGTGCTACAGATGGTACTGTAAATCTTAAGAATCAAAAACTTACTGTTTCCGGTACGAATGGTGTGTCTACAACTGTAAATGGCCAAACTGTTACAGTAGGTCTTGATGCAGCTACAAAAACTAAAGTAGATAATGCGTCCACAGCAGTAGCTCGTAACATCTCTCTTGGTGCAGATAGCGGCACAGCATCTAGCCAATCCTTAAAAGATGGTGATGTGGCATTCAATGTGAAAGGTGCGACAGGTGACTTAGTATCTACGAAGATGAATGGTAACACTGTTGAAATTTCCACTAAACGTGCGGCAATTACTAGTGATGCTAATACAGGCGCAGCATCTGTAACAGGCGATGATGGCTTAGCAACATCTAAAAATGTAGCCGATGCTATCAATAAAGCCGCTGATGCAGCTAAAGCTGGTGCGGCATGGAATCTTACAACAAATTCCAGCACAACAGATAAAACATCTGTTCAAGGTGGGGACACAGTAGATCTTATCAATGGCGATAATATTTTAATCACTCAAGATGGTACAGATAAAAAGAAAATTACTGTAGCCACAAAGAAAGATCTTACAGTAGATTCTATTACTGCTGGTAACACAGTAATCAATACATCTGGCTTAACAAATGGTACTACTGCAATTACAGGTACTGGTATCACAACAGATAAAGTAACTGTAGGTGGCATCTCCATTGATAAAACTGATGGTATCAACGGAGGTAACAAAACAATTACTAATGTTGCTAGTGGTGGTACAACCGATTCCAATGCAGCAAATATTGGTGATGTTAAGCAAGCTGTTGCTAACTTGTCCCAAAATTTAAATATTACAGATGGCACTAATAACGGTACTATTGATCTAAAAAACCAAAAACTTAATGTGGCTGGTATAAATGGTGTAACTGCAACTGTGAATGGTCAAACTATTACAGTTGGTTTAGATGCAGATACTAAAACTAAAGTTGATAATTCTTCTAATGCAGTAGCTCGTAATATTTCCCTTGGTGCAGATAGTGGTACAGCATCTAGCCAATCCTTAAAAGATGGTGATGTAGCATTCAATGTAAAAGGTGCTACTGGTGATTTCATTTCTACGAAGATGAATGGCGACACTGTAGAAGTTTCTACAAAACGTTCCACTATCAACAGTGATGCTGCAGGTACTGCTTCTGTTACCGGTGATGATGGTTTAGCAACTGCTAAGAATGTAGCCGACGCAATTAATAAAGCGGCTAGTCAAGCTAAAGACGGTGCAGCATGGAAACTATCTGCTAATGGTGATACACCGACTACTGTAGCCGGCGGAGATACTGTAGACTTTACTGGTGATAACAATATTACAGTTACACAAACTGGTAAAAATATTGCTACTACGTTAAATAAAAATCTTACAGATCTGAGTTCCATATCTCTTACTAATCCAAGAGGAGAAACAATTTCCCTAGATGGTAGTACTGGTATCATCAAAGCCTATAGAGCTGAGTTTAAAGATAATGTAGGTGCTGGATCTTCTATTGATAGTGATCGATTGCGATTTACGAATGGTGCAACTGGTGCTAATGAGGCCCAAACGTATGTTGGTTTAGATACTGTATCAGTTCAAGCAGGTCCTAATAATAGTGCACTTACATCTCGTGATCTTACTTTCACTGATGAGAATAAAAATACTTCCTATCAAACTGCACAAGGTATTGTACTCCAATCTGCAGCAGGTAAAGAGGTTCAATTTACTCTTGATGAAATTAACGCTGGTGGCAACAAAATTAAAGAGGTTGCAGAAGGTACAGATGATACTGATGCGGTAAATGTAAAACAGTTGAAAGACACTGTAGCTGCACAGGATTTAACATACCGTGCTAATACCGCTGCTGATACAGATACTAAAACTGTTAAATTATCTAAAGGCTTAGATTTTGTAGATGGCACAATGACTAAAGCTACCGTAGATAATGATGGTAAAGTAACATTTGATATTAACGATGATACTAAGACTAAGATCAACGATTCTGCAGCTGCTGTAAACCGCAAGGTTTCTCTTGGTGCAGACAGTGGTACTGTATCCAGCCAATCCTTAAAAGATGGTGATGTAGCATTCAATGTAAAAGGTGCTACAGGCGACTTTGTATCTACTAAGATGAATGGTGATACTGTCGAGATTTCTACAAAACGTGCTACTATCGATAGCAATGCCACAACAGGTGCAGCATCTGTAACTGGTGATGATGGATTGGCAACAGCTAAAAATGTAGCTGATGCTATCAATAAGGCTGCTAAAGCAAGCTCTGATGCCGTTAACTTGAAATTCTCTGGCGATACAAACACATCTGCTGGCGTAGTGAACCTTAAAGATGATACATTTGGTATCAAAGGTGATGGTAAATACGTAACAACTGATGCAGATGGTAAAAACTTAACTGTTAAAGTATCTGAAGAAGAAGTTAAGAAATCCGCTGTAGGTGCTGTAACTGTAAGCACAGATACAACAGATGCAGATAATCCGTTAACTGTAACTGGCACAACAAGTGCTGATGGCACAACTAAGGACTACAAAGTAACAATCGATGGTACTAAAGTGGCGGCTAAGACAAACTTGTCTTACAAAGCAAATGATGGTACTGCAAAACAAGTATCCTTAGCAAATGGATTGAACTTCAAAAATGGTAATATGACTACTGCTAGTATCGATGATGCAGGCGTTGTTAAATACGATGTTAATACAGAAACAATTACTGCCGGTGCAGATGGCACGATTACAGGTCCTGCTAAAGATGGTGTAGCCACTGCTAAGAACGTAGCGGATGCAATCAATGCAGCTAAAAAATCTTCTAAAACAGAAATTACTGCTAACGATGGTGAGGCTGCAGATGGTACAACAGGTAATGTTGTGTTGACTTCTAGCAAAGCAGCTGATGGGCACACTATTTATGATGTAAAACTCAACGATAAAGTGACATTAGGCACTGGCGCAAATGCAGTAACATTGGATGGCACTACAGGTGCTATTACTGGTAAAACTGCTAATATTGGCGGCGTAACAGTAGACGGTACTAATAAATATGTAACAGGCCTCGGTAATACAACTTGGGATGGTAATGCCGTTTCTGGCCGTGCTGCTACAGAGGATCAATTGAAAGCAGTTGCAGATGCTGCCGCTAGCCAAACATGGCAAATCACAGCAGATAAAGATGCAGCTACATCTGGTATCCAAACTGGTACTAAGAAAGATGCCAAAGTAGGTAAAGATGCAAAAGTTAAGATGATTGCTGGTGAAAATATCACAATTAATCAAAACGAATTAGACTTTACATATTCCTTGAATAAAGATCTTGTGAATATGAACTCTGCAAGCTTTAACGGTACAGGTGGCAATACAACAATTATCAATGGTGACTCCATTACACAAACTGCGGGTACTCAAACAAATACATCTACAGCAGCTGGCAACACAGTAGTTGATGGTGCTAAATCTACTGCTACAACTGCAGCAGGCACTACAATTACTGATGGTACGAAAACAAATACATCTACTGCTGATAGCACTGTAATTGACGATGGTAATGGTAACAATACAGCTCTTACTAAAGATGGTGTAACTATTACTACTGCAGGTAAAGATAATGTGTCCTTGACTGGTAACGGTCTAGACAATGGCAATAACAAAATTGTTAATGTTGCAGATGGCACAAACGATACTGATGCTGTCAATGTGCGTCAATTAGAGGCTAAAACTAAGGCTTCTACTACTGAATTAACTGCTAATGGTGGTGAAAGTGCGGGCAGCACTACAGGCAATATTGTATTGACTAAGAAAACTGCTGCTGATGGTCATATCATTTACGATAACAAGTTAAATGATAAGGTTACATTAGGCACGGACCCAACTAAGGCTGTAACTGTAGATGGTACAAATGGTACTATTAAAGCCGGTAAAGATGGTAATGCTGTAGCGATTAACGGTACGGATGGTACTATTAAAGCTGGTGATGGTACAAATGCTGTAGCCATCGATGGCAAAAATGGTTCTGTAAAAGCTGGCGATAAGATTGCTCTTGATGGTAAAGATGGAAAAGCTACGATTGGTACTGTAGGTATCGATGGTAAGGATGGTGTTATTAGTGGTTTAGCTAATAAAACTTGGGATCCAAATAATATTACTCCTGGTCGTGCAGCCACTGAAGACCAAGTTAAATCTGCCGTAGCAGATGCAGGTTGGGACGCTGCTGTAGGTACAGAAGGTTCTGGCGTTAATAGCACACCAAGTGCAACAGCTGAAAAAGTAAAACCTAACGAAACACTTACTTTCAAAGCGGGTAATAATATGATGGTTAGCCAAAATGGTAAATCCATTAGTTATGCTGTAAATCCTGAGCTTACAGATATGAAATCTGCTACATTTAAGGATGCAGATGGTAATACGACTGTAACGAATGGTAATGGCATGACAATTACTCCGGGCAGTGCAAATCCTAACAAACCTAATGCAGGCCCTGTATCCTTAACTAAGGATGGTCTCAATAATGGTAATAACCAACTGAAAGGCATTGCACCTGGTACGGATGATACAGATGCGGTAAATGTTGGTCAATTGAAAGCATCTAATGCTAAAATTGGCGATGCTATTGGTCAAGTAGCAGGTGAAGTACAACGTGTCGGTGCTCATGCAGCAGCCATGGCAGCGTTGAAACCAATCCAATACGATCCATTAGAACCAACTCAAGTAATGGCTGGTGTTGGTAACTATCGTGGTGAAACAGCAGCGGCCCTCGGTCTTGCACATTATACGAACGAAGACACCATGTTCAACGTTGGCGTATCTCTTGGGGCAAATCGCAACATGGTGAATGCTGGTGTGACCCACAAATTTGGCTCTAGCCCAGAAAAGAAAAATATTCCGGATCGTTACAAAGCAGGCCCTATTAGCTCTGTGTATGTAATGCAAGATGAAGTATCTAGTCTCAAAAAGGAAAATAGTGAACAAAAAACTGTAATCGCAGATCAAGCGGCTCGTTTAAATACGTTAGAGGCTGAAAATGAGCGTCAACGTCAAGAATTAGCTGAAACTAAACAAGGTTTAGAAGACTTGCGTGCAGCAGTAAACCAATTGTTAGCATCTAAAGGATAATAATTGAGATTCACTTTCATAAATAGGCTAGTGTAATTACATTTCTGTAATAGGAAAGAACCTCTTATACACTGATATACCTGGTGGGGTATAATCAAGTACAATAAGAGGTTCTTTTGCATTTTTGATATAGATTATTAAATAAAATCATTATATATGAATGACTTTTCATATATTCTGTGATATAATACAGAAGATATTAGGGCTAAAAGATAGCTCAATCTTATACGATCTTGCATGAATAGGAGTTACTATGTTAGACCGCATACAACGATGGCTTTCAGTAGATACCATGCTGCCCGCTGCAGAGCGGTTAGGTCCGGTAGGGACGACAAAGCAACTGTATGGTAA
>ERZ1106961.346-NODE-346-length-21362-cov-27.835922_pt1:10000-21362 | contig 21362 bp, 10 predicted proteins | sample MGYA00403680_ERZ1106961 | MGnify/ENA primary metagenome ERZ1106961 (study PRJEB35170, sample SAMEA104062419) | human gut metagenome | biome: human gut; feature: human-associated habitat; material: faeces | place: Denmark | collected 2012-06-08 ... | reverse complement strand
ATTTTCTAGCATCTGACTCCATACCACTGAAGGATTTAATCGCACACTTGAAATATAGCCTAAAAAGTCAAGAGAACGCTTGGATAATTGGTTTATATGGATCCTTTCTGGTTGTGACCACACATAAAAATGACATTGCCATAAATTAACAAGGTAATATTTCCACTTATTCATCAGAAGTGGCGTATCTTTTGAAACCAGAATCAATTTTCCTTGATATCTAACATAATGTATGAAAGGATCCTTGAAGACCCGTAAGATAGCCGAAAAATAATTAGCAAACACTTTGACAAGATGTTCGATTTTTCCATAGAAATATATTCGTTCAAAAAGGCCCCTATAAGAAGTTAATCGTATATGAGAAGATTGGTTACGTAGAAAAAGGAAAATGGATTCGTATTCACATACATAAGAATTGTATAGGAACAAGACTAATCTTTGATTTCTTTTTGAAAAAAAAGAAATCAATTTTTTTGAAGTACTAAGACTATTCCAATTACAATACTCGTGAAAAAAGAACCGTAATAAATGAAAAGAAGAGGCATCTTTCACCCAGGAGCGAAGGATTTGAACTAAAATTTCCAGATGAAGGGGATAGGGGATTAATACATCTGACACATAATTTAAATGTGGTAATTTATCCTCTAAAAAAGGAAATATTGAATGACTTGATCGTAAATTATAAGATTTTGCGATTTCTTCTTCCTCTAAGGAAGATACTAATCTTAGGGAAAATGGAATTTCCACAATGACTGCAAACCCTTCGGATAGCATTTGAGAATACAAATTTTTTTTGTACCCCAAAAATGGATTTTTGTCATAATTAGTGGAAAAAAAAAAATGATTCTGGTGATACATTCGAGTAATTAAATGTTTTACCATTAGTAAACTGGATTTTTTGTCATAACCAGAATTTTCCAAAAAAATGGATCCATTTAAAAAATGATCATGAGAAAATGCATAAATATACTCCCGAAAGATAAGTGGGTATAGGAAGTCACGTTGCCGAGATTTCTGAAGTTCTAAATATCCTTGAAATTCCTCCATTTAAAATTTGATTTGAACTGGGGATACTATAATGGATTTATTACGTTATCAAATGATACATAGTGCGATACAGTCAAAACAAGGTATTACAGTAAAAATAATAATAGATACCCTGTAAATAGGTAAGACTTATCAACGGACTCTCTATCCTCTCTTTTCTTTTGCCATCTAATGGGTTTTTATTTTAGGATAAAAAAGATGATTAGAAATCCTTTATTTTTTCAACCCAATCGCTCTTTTGATTTTGGAAAAAAATTCTTTATCAATATACTGCTTCTTCTACACATTCCCCTCTACCCCATAATGTAGAGTAACTAATAGTTAGGACTTAGAAATCAATAACTCACTCATAAGAAAAGTCCTTCCCGCATCAAGCACTAATATAGTTTTAACGTCTAATTAGATCGGGTAATCATTCGAATTAAGAACATAAGCCCGTTACTTTTTATTTCTCTATAATTGGAGCATAGGGCTCTATCCATTTATTCATTCGACCCACCCCACTTGACTTGACTTTTTTTTTCCGCATCAAGAATTCAAACAAGGTTTGGCCTAATCTAGTAAGGTAAAAATATTACTAGAATTTTTCATTGATACGACATGCTGCTTTTTCCATTCATTCCTTTCAGGATCAGTCGCGGTCTTACAAACTCTACCGATAGTATGGACGAATCTGTTTCTTCATAGAAATGTGTAAAAGATGCTAGCCGCACTTAAAAGCCGAGTACTCTACCATTGAGTTAGCAACCCCAAAAATAGAAAAAATTTTTCTGTGTAGATACAATCGGAATCAAAATAACAAAAGAAATTAAATTGCACCACGTAATCAAAATATTCCAAATAAAAAAAACTTCTTATATCACACAAAAGTAACTTTTTGTATCACAGAAAATACAATGAGACCATCATGTGCGTGAAAAGCAAAGGTCCTGAAACGGAGATAACTAGCTTCATTTATACACGATCGGATTATATTTGTTTGATACACTGTTGTCAATATGAATGTGAATAGTGAAAACCGACTACAATGGAGAAAATAAAAGAATTATAAATGAATAAAAACCACATGGAAATAACAATTTGAATTGAATAAATATATTTATTTTTTTATTTAAATAGATAAAGATAACAAAATATAATAAGAGAAAATATTCTAATAAATTAGATTAAAATAAGAGAAAAGAATTCAAAAAACTACGGACTTGGATTGGCACTATAGAGATAATCAACATAGATAGACATAAAAGATGTAGGCGAAAGACAAAATTAAGGAAGAAGTAGAAAAAAATATATCGGGTTTATTCAATCCATAAATATAAATAACTAAAAAAACGGAATCCCCCCTTTTTTTTTTATTTGTTCATAGAATTGCAACAAAATAACCCCATCGATGGGGGAATGTACTAATTTTTATTTATAGTATATCCTATAGAACCAATTAGTTCATTTAGTCACTTGATTGATCTTTTTTCTATTCATCTTAGATCAATTTCTATCACTAAAAAAAAAAAAAAATATATTTTTGTCGTTATCGAAGACGGAATTTTAAGGTAATAAGTGTAGTATGAATAGAACAAGAGAGGGGGGAAATAATAAAGAAAAGGTTAGCCAAAGCTATATACAAGTTATCCACACCCTCTTTTTTTTATTTCATTAATGGAATTTCGGTTATTGATTAAGGTGAAGTTCTGTAAAAACCCCTGCCTTCTTTAAAATATCATGAACAGTTCCTGTAGGTTGAGCACCCTTTTCAAGGAAATATAGAATAGCAGGAACATTTAAATAGGTTTGATTCTTTATCGGATCATAAAAACCCACTTTACGAAGATCTCTTCCTTCTCTTCGGGCTCGAACATCAATTGCAATGATTCGATAAACGGCTCATTGGGATAGATGTAAATTAACAATACCCCCCCCCAGAACCGTATAAGAAGTTTTCTCCTCGTACGGCTCGAGGAAATTCAAAGTCATGTATAGAATTCTAATTTTCAAAGTCATGTATAGAATTCTAATTAATGTCAAATGGATTCATAGATTATGAAATCAATTAGACTATGATTTAAATACCTTTTTTCTGATTCTTTTGTTTATTTTTTATTCTTTTTTGAAAAAAAAAAAAACTCATTCTTATCCTCATAACTCAAGTTGTATAACTCTCACTCAAAGGAAAACAACCCTTAAGCTTAAGCATTTCATTTATTGAGCGGTCTCTAACCCCTTAATTTTTGCCTGTCTCCTTTAGAATCTATTTCAATTCTTCATTCTGATCTAGTTTAGTTATTGAGACAATTGAAAAAGATTTTTACTTGTTGAGGGGATCCTTTATCCTTGCCTTTAATCATTGGGTTTAGACATTACTTCGGTGATCTTTAATCGTTTCAAAATGGCAGCAACATACCATTTTTTCTGATTGATTTTTATCAAAGAATCATATAAATATATAAATAATGGATTCTCATGTGATACACTTTTGATCAAATTTGACGTTTGAATTTGAAACTTGGTCGAATTGGATCCTTTCGATTTCTATACCGAACATATACTTACGAAGTAGTTTTAACTTATTGATTGACACTAACCCTAGATCTCTGCCCTTGATAAATGAATCAATACTTTCTACTCGAGCTCCATCATGTACTATTTACATCAAAACCCTCAAAAAATTAGAGCTCTAGTGGAACAGAACAAACGATGTCGAGTCAAGAGCATCTTCATTCCTATATAATATAAAATGGTGGGTATAAGAATCCACAGTAGATCATGTCCTTCAAGTCGCACGTTGCTTTCTACCACATCGTTTTAAACGAAGTTTTACCATAACCTCTAATTTCGTGCAACTGGTATGTAATTGATTCATTTATGGAATCATGTATAGTCATTGGTTTAGTTGGTCCATAGTAATCTATACTCTTATGACATGGGTAGTTTTTGAAAAAGTCTTGGGAATACTTCTATTTATTTAAACCCATATTTTATTATATATATTGGATCATATAACATTTTTTTTCTATGAGTGCAATATTTATTTCTCTATATATAGATATTTTCTATATAATATCTATATCGAGATCGAGAGAGAGATTTTTGAATTTCTATAAAATCAATTAAGAAATCATTAATTACGAATAATTAAGAATCTCCATTTTTCAATTTCTTCATAGAATGGATTCACGAGTTTCATACTTCTTCGAGTACCAAGGACTCATAAGAAATCCTTAAAAAGATTTAATTGATTGAAAATTTGCAATATTATTATTTGAATAAGGTTTTGTTGTAAAAAAAAAAAGGATTTATTACATTTTATTATCATAAATAAATGTATATTCGGATTAACCCATCCATAATTTGAAACAAATAGATAGATCCAAAATAAAAAAATTTTTCACAAAAAAAATAAATAAAACGATAAAAATACATAATAACAAGACATACATCTCAGCATTTTCTGCCTAGTTTATTTAAGTTAAGAGACTCAATTCAATAATCTTTCCCTAAAATAAAGTGAAAAAGATATATAAATAACCTCTGTCTGAATTGTTACTTGGATTTACAATTATCCATTAAAGACAAACACAAAATCCGAAAAAATGAGGTGAAAAGAAATACATAATATGTTACATATGTAATTTGATTCTTTGTTAATCAGATTCGGGCAGATATTAAAATTGATATCTTCCATTATGGATTAACTCCTATCTACCCCCCAATTATATAGAGTAGATGCATCATAAATAAAAAAAAAAAGCTCCTACGGGGGACTGGACTAGTTTCGGAGGTGCTAGACTATCTTGTATAAGACCAAAATCAAACAGATCTAGATTAAACGATTGTTCCTACCTATTTTTTTTTTTTTTTACTCTAAATTTGAGCACCCTAAATAGGTCTTAAGAGACTTAATATCATTGATTGAATTCCATTAATGCCAAAAACACAAGACCTTCGTGTTTATAATTCATAAATCCACAGAAAAAAAAAAAAAATACTCGGGTTTCACACACCATTTAAGAGATAGAGAATAAGAGAAGCTTTCGCATTTCGATTTGAAATGCATCATTATAAGAAAATAAGAAGGAACAATAATATTCTATCTATATCTAATACTAGACTCTTAAGCATAAGGTTGTTTAAAAGGGCAAGCTTTAGTCGGATATGATATGGAATATTTTTCTATATATCTTAGAATATACTATTCTATATATAATACACATACTCTGGGACGGAAGGATTCGAACCTCCGAATAGCGGGACCAAAACCCGTTGCCTTACCACTTGGCCACGCCCCATTTATATTCACCACCAATAAACACTAATATTCGTAGTGGTTGGTCGTCAATTCCAGTACAAAGATTTATAGAAATAATTATATTGTTGCTCGGATTTTGATACGTTTATAGATCCAATTAAACTGAATTTATTGATCATTACATATAATTCCATTAAGATAATGTATGAAAGTAGGATTTCTTCTATTCTCTTTTTATTTGAGAATTGAAGGATTTTTGATTGGCTGAGTTCAAATCAAAGAAAGGTTTTTTGACCTACTTTATGTTATTAATTTTTCCCGTATCCCTTATATCATAGCAATAATACGGGATTAATAACTCAATCAAATCAAAAGAAATACAATTATCTTCAAGAACAAAGAAAAAAAAAAAAATTGTTATGCTTAATATCTTAAGTTTCATCGGTATCTGTCTTAATTCTTTCCTTTATTCAAGTAGTTTTTTCGTCGCCAAATTGCCTGAGGCCTACGCTTTTTTGAATCCAATAGTAGATATTATGCCAGTAATACCTCTATTCTTTTTTCTATTAGCTTTTGTTTGGCAAGCTGCCGTAAGCTTTCGATAAGATTTTTAATACTGTCCGAGACAAATTCATTATTTACTAGAAAAAAAAATTCTAACTAGTTATAAGATCAGATAAATCGTACATACAGTCTGAACCTTTGAGTTGAGTCCAATATTGAAATTCTTCTATAGCTGTGATAAATCTGGATCACTCTCATTTTCTTATTCTTACTTTTTTCCATTGAACGACCCTGTTAGAGTCCCCCACAATATATAATTGTAGGTATGAAATACAATTTTCAGTAATGAACGACTCAACTCGTAAAAATTTTTCCTATTTCTTTTCTAGAAATAACTTCACTGCATTTCTTGGTGTCAAAACAGGTTAAGATAGAGAATCTATTCTCTTAAAAAAAAAAAAAAAAATGATCTTGGAGATTGTGTAATGCTTACTCTAAAACTATTTGTTTATACAGTAGTAATATTCTTTGTTTCTCTCTTCATTTTCGGATTCCTATCTAATGACCCGGGACGTAATCCGGGACGTGAAGAATAAAACAAATGATTTTTTTCATTGCTTGATTTTGAAATGTTCTAAAAATTTTATCTATTCCACATCTTTCCTAAACTATAAAAAAATACCAAGTAATTGACAGAAACGGAAAGAGAGGGATTCGAACCCTCGGTACAAAAAACTCGTACAACGGATTAGCAATCCGACGCTTTAGTCCACTCAGCCATCTCTCCCCAAATTGAAAAAGGATAATTACTATGATACATAGTATAAAAAATAGAAAATGAAGGCTTGAAAAAAGCCCTTCTTTATCTCTCTTGATTATCTTTATCTACCCTTTAATTATATGGATATATAATTATATCGATATATATAATTATCTAGATATATCGATGGATATCGATAAAATCGATAAATACTTTTATGAGCAATTCCATTTAGATAAATTAGATAAAGTAAGGGCTCAAAAGAAGAGATATCTCCAATCCTAATATATAAATATTACCAATATATTAAAGATTGCTAAAAATATATATTTCTAAATAAAAAAAAAATATAGTACCTCTTTTATTTTATTTCATCCCAAAAGTCCTTGTCATTTTATTTCCACGGCCTGGCCTGGTCAGTACCTAGCCGGGCTTTTTTTGTTCCAATGAATCGTAGATAAAATTATTTTTTTTATTTGAAAACACAAAATTTTTTTGAAACAAAAAAAATCGAAACAACAAGAATCATAAGAAGATTTATTATTTGATTCCTATGATACAGAAAAAGATGATATAGAATCAAGGTGCCATTCCTTACTATTATTCTTTATTTTAGTACTTTACTAGAATAGAATTAAAAAACTTGTTAATTTTTTAATTAAAATGAGTCCTCTTTTCCTAATCTCATCAGTCGCCCTGATGAAAATACGTCAACGTTCGAATTTTCATGATTCTTTTCTGATCCGATCTTTTTATTATTTATTACTACGACTTATTTTCGTCTTCGACAAAAGGTCAATTTATATGCAATAATTGCATTGTAGCGGATATAGTTTAGTGGTAAAAGTGCGATTCGTTCTATTAATCCCTTAATAGTTAAGGGATCCTTCGGAATTATTAATATTCCGATCAAAAACTTTTTTTCTTAAAAGGATTTAATCCTTTACCTCTCGATGAAAGATTCGAGGAAAAATATAAATTCTCGTGATTTGTATCCAAAAATAAGTTGGAAATTGAAAAAATTGGATCACGAAATTACGAAACATAATTTTATTGAATTGGATCAATACTTCCAATTGAAGGAATAAGGGATCCATGGATAAAGGTAGAATTTTTTCTAATCGTAACTAAATCTTCAATTTTTTCTTTGGATAAGGGAGATTGAAGCAAAACAAAATAGCTATTAAACAGTGTCTTTGGTTTACTAGAGACGTCGACATCGTTTTTTAGCTCGGCGGAAACAAACTACTTTTCCTAAGGATTATATTAAATAGAAATAGGGAACGAAATAAATAACTGGAAAGATTGTTATAATCTCCTCTTGTATAGGGATCATCTATAAAGCGGGTCCTTTTGAATGCATTCAGACGGAAAGGCTGACATAGATGTTATGTATGGGTGGCATTTTTTTTTTCTTTACATCTTACATGTAAGAATTTATCCATCTTCCATAAAGGAGCCGAATGAAACCAAAGTTTCACGTTCGGTTTTGAATTAGAGACGTTCAAAATGATGAATCAACGTCGACTATAACCCCTAGCCTTCCAAGCTAACGATGCGGGTTCGATTCCCGCTATCCGCTTATCTTATTCTTATTATATATATTCTTATATATATTATAAATATAATAAATTATTCATTAATTAATTGAAATTTTTCAATTAATTAAAAATTAAAATGGAATTACTCAAATCAAAATTTTCACATTACTTAATTTTAAGTAATGTATTACTTAATGTAATGCATCATTGAATTGAATACGCAATTTCCGGAATTGTCACACATTTTTTTTTACGAACAAGAGAGGTGAAAATACGAAAAAAAAAAATTGGAATGAAAAGCGTCCATTGTCTAATGGATAGGACAGAGGTCTTCTAAACCTTTGGTATAGGTTCAAATCCTATTGGACGCAATTTGTTTCCATATATTTTTTTAGTTTCCAATTTCTATATCATGTCAAGAAGGGTATTTTGAATGATTTGAATAAGAGACGTGTATAGTTAATATAATAACTACTAATTATTAATTTATTAAAAATAGTAAATTAGTTTTAATATTAACTGTAATTGTAACTATCTTTTTAGATTTTTTTAGAAAAAAACTAATAATTCGATTCTGTTTTATTTGAAGATAAGATATTAGTAGAAAGGATGGATATTCAAATTCGAAATATTAAGATATTTATGATATTCTAAATATATTATTAGAAATAGAATCTAATTTTGACTTTTAACTCTTTTAACTATTTTAGTAAAAAATTTCTTAATTGTATTTACATTTCATTTTAATATTGATATATATTTCTAGAAATATTATTTACTTTCTTTAATATATTTATATATATTTATATTTAGTATTTTCTAAAAATTATATATTCTACCTAATAAATGAAAAGAATGAAATTATTTCATGTTGAAATTATAACATTTTCAAGTTATAAAATTTATTTATACTTTACTTGTTTTCTTTTATACTTGGTCTTGAAGTAGAAAACGTTCCATCTGTTCCTGAATAGCTTCTTTCAAAAGGGCTTCCGCTTCAGGGGTGAATGTCTTGGTGGAAGATATTATTTCTTGAAACTGAGGTTTATTCGTTTTTACGTAAGTACGTAACTCAACGAGAAATTTTCTTACTTGTTCAATTTCTAATGAATCAAGATAACCATTCGTTCCGGTATAAATAGTCATTATCTGTTCGTCTACCGTGAGAGGGGCTGATTGGGATTGTTTGAGCAACTCACGTAATCGTTGACCTCTTGCCAATTGATTCTGAGTAGCTTTATCGAGATCAGAAGCGAATTGCGCAAAGGCTTCTAATTCGACAAATTGAGCCAATTCCAATTTTGATTTGCCGGCTATTTGTTTCATGGCTTTAATTTGAGCTGCAGATCCTACTCTGGAGACGGAAATACCCACATTAATAGCAGGTCTGATTCCAGCATTGAATAGATCCGCAGATAAGAATATTTGTCCATCGGTAATGGAAATTACATTAGTAGGAATATAAGCTGAAACATCTCCCGATTGGGTCTCAACTATTGGTAAAGCAGTCATACTTCCTTCACCTAAAGCAGAACTTGATTTAGCGGCTCTTTCCAAAAGGCGTGAATGCAAATAAAAAACATCTCCCGGATAAGCTTCGCGGCCGGGCGGTCTTCGTAAAAGAAGAGACATTTGTCGATAAGCTTGTGCTTGTTTGGAGGGATCATCATAAATGATTAAAGTGTGTTGTTTTCTGTACATAAAATATTCAGCCAAAGCTGCTCCTGTATAAGGGGCAAGGTATTGTAATGTAGCCGGAGAATCCGCCATTTCGGCTACTATAATAGTGTATTCCATTGCCCCCCTTTCCTGTAAAGTAGTAACTACTTGAGCCACAGAAGAGGCTTTTTGACCAATAGCTACATAAACACATATTACATTTTGCCCTTGTTGATTCAGAATCGTATCCGTGGCTACTGCAGTTTTACCGGTCTGCCTGTCCCCAATAATTAATTCTCGCTGACCACGTCCGATAGGAATCATCGCATCAATAGCAATAAGTCCTGTTTGAAGAGGCTCATATACGGAACGTCTCGAAATAATACCAGGAGCGGGAGATTCAATTAACCGAGAGTCAGAAGCTGAAATTTCACCTCGGCCATCAATAGGTTTAGCCAGGGCGTTTATAACACGACCTAAATAAGCCTCGCTTACTGGTATCTGAGCAATTCTTCCCGTTGCTTTTACAGAACTTCCCTCCTGTATCAGCAAACCATCACCCATTAATACAACACCAACATTATTTGATTCTAAATTTAGAGCTATGCCTATAGTACCCTCTTCAAATTCGACTAATTCACCTGCCATTACTTCATCAAGACCATAAATACGAGCAATGCCGTCGCCTACTTGAAGTACAATACCGGTATTTACAATTTTTACTTCTCTATTATATTGCTCAATACGTTCACGGATAATATTACTAATTTCATTTGCTTGAAGGGTTACCATGAGTATTTCGTAATTCTTTTTTTTTTTTTTTCAAAAAAAAACAAAAAAAAAAAAATAATGCCTACTGTAGAAGGACTAATCAGTTAGTTATTTCTTTCATCGTCCCAAACATGGCAATATTAGCACTGATGGTACGTAAATGTAACTCGTTGTTCAAACAACTATTCAGAGTTCCTAGAGCTCCTTGTAAGGCTTGTTGGAAAACCTGTTGTCGTACTTGATTAATCGCTTTTTGTTGTTCAAAACGAATAGTTTCATTTTTATAATTTTCTAATTGTTCCAAACTTTTAGAAGTTGAATTAATCAAATTCAATTTTTCTCGTTCTATCTCAGAGTATCCATTCACTCGAAACTGATCCGCTTCCATTTCGACTTTTCGTAAGCGGGCCCGGGCTTTTTCCAGCTGTTCAATGGCCCCCCCGCGGAGTTCTTCTGAATTTTGAATTGTTTTCAAGATCCTCTGTTTTCGATTATCTAATAAATCACTTAATGAAAGTAGATTGTCTTTCCATTCATTTCAAAACTTCGACGATCCCTTCCCGAACCAAACATGAATCTTTCGATTCATTTGGCTCTCACGCTCAATTATTGCAATTATTTCTGGGAAATTCCCATATATCTTTTTGAATGTAATGAGCCTATCCTCTTTTCTCTATTCATATTCCACAAAGAAAAATAAAAAAGAAAAAATCAAATTGATCATTAATCCAAGACCCGAATATTCGGAGGACTCTTCTGACCAAACAAACAATTGTCAGCAAAGTTGTTTCTTTTTTTCTTGAAATCCAAAGAATTTTTGTTACTTTATACATAACA
>ERZ1106961.346-NODE-346-length-21362-cov-27.835922_pt1:0-5000 | contig 21362 bp, 10 predicted proteins | sample MGYA00403680_ERZ1106961 | MGnify/ENA primary metagenome ERZ1106961 (study PRJEB35170, sample SAMEA104062419) | human gut metagenome | biome: human gut; feature: human-associated habitat; material: faeces | place: Denmark | collected 2012-06-08 ... | reverse complement strand
TTGAAAACGATGTTACTGCATGGATCGGAATTCAAAATACCCCCGTTTTCATCCATTAAATAATATTTAAGTACTTGAAAAGTCTGTTTTAAATTGTCAAGTTGCAAATATTTAGTTAGGGAGATCGGATTATGAGTTATTAACTGATAAAATGAATAAAAATTCACAATTTGAGGGGCCGCCCCTAAAGGTCCTAACGAATTCCTAATTTCAATTAGAGGATCCTTTTTACTTGATTCTTTTATGACATTATAATCTTTTACATCGTTGAATAGATCCATTTGCAAACAATTCGATGCTGACAAAATTATCAAAGATTGGCGTTCTTTATTTCTATTCAACAACGTACGAATAGTTCCTTGATTTTGACTAAGGGATTGTGGAACCCTTGTCTTGGAATAAATAGAAAAAAATGGATTGATATTGGTGCGATCTGACTCATTATTAAAGATCAATCCTGAACCTGACGGATCTTGCCTTTTTCTGATATACGAAGTATCGGATTTCACTAAGTCTATTCGTAGGAAATTTCGAACCAGACCATTTGTACTTACTTCAACAAAGGAAGCGCGGGCTTCTTCGATAGAAGAGCTTTTTTTGTCTCGGTCCCAATTCAACAATAAACAAGTCCGAACTAATTGAATGCTTGTGCCAGAAATTCCCCGAATTGGTTTTCCATTTCCATAAAGGATATAATTGATAACTCTAAGCTCCAGATTATCCCTTTCTTGCAATAGATCCTGTGGGAAAAGTGTTACTAAATTTATACCGTCGGCTAGTTCATATATGATTACAGGTCGAACAAAAACAAAATACTTTTTCTTGGTAGGTGTGATCCACTGGACATAAATCCAATTTTTCAATTTTTTTGATTTCTTAGAATTTTTTTTTACTTTTTCAGGTGGTATCAACATGCCATTGTGTCGGGATATCTTATCCATCTCTCCAGGAAAATGTATATCTCCAGAAAATATTTTGAGTTCAATCCTTTGTTTTTTTTTCTCCACTCGGACCAATCCGCCTACTCGGCTTCTTATACTTAAAGTTAGTCGTGTAGCTACTCCAATGATACTATTGTTCCGTACCATTATGGAAGAAGATTCAGGTAAAATATGCACTTCCTCGGGAATGAAAAAAAATGGATCCACTTTCATTTGCATTTGGTATTTTGGCTTAAAGTCTTTGACTCCTCGATACTCAATCAAATCCTCTTTTTTGAGGATTGAATGCATCCCTATAGTCCCATATTTAGTAATTCCTGAACTATTTCTTCTGTATTGAGGATCATCGAAATAAGCAAGAATACTATTTCTACGAAAAATACCATTTATGGGTATTTCAATCGAAATACCGGAAGGGGGTGGTAGTTCTTTTTCTCGTTCTTGAAGTGATTCAAATTGAATGATGAATCCATTTCTTCGCCTCTTTGCCAATAAATCAGAATTACCGTGGAAAATAGTAGGATCTGTGAGATTAGATTGACCCGTACATAGGATTGGATTAAGTTCTGAATAATCAGGAATTCCGCTTTCGTTTTTACCAGAGAGATCCGGACCATCAAATTTTTGTCTCACTTTATCATTATTTACTGAAAGGCTAGAAATATATCTTCTTTCGACAGAAAGAGAATGAACGTTAATTTGATCTTGATCCTTGTAGAGTGAAAAAGGGACTGCACTGCATCCGCACGAACCTCCTGATAATATCCATAAATGACTTGTTTTTGGTAAGAGATGGACATTACTATATGTAAATTCGGGTGCATGGTACACATCAGTACTCCAATGCATTTCTCCCTCTGAGTCAGAATAAATATGTTTTCGAACCCTCTCTTTTAAATTAAGAGTGTATGTTCCCGCGCGAATCTCAGCAATCACTTGTTCTGATTCTACATATTGATCGTTTTGAACTAAAAGTAAACTTTTGGGTGGAATAGTGACGTTATGTATAATATCCTCACTCTCAATAGTCAGATACAAGTCTATATAACATAAAAACGCAGGATGCCCATGACGTGTACGTGTGGGATGAACCAAATCCTCATTGAATTTTATTTTTCCATTAGAAGGAGCTCGTATATGTTCTGCAGTCCCCCCTGTGAATACTCCGCCGGTATGAAAAGTTCTTAATGTTAGTTGAGTACCCGGTTCTCCAATAGATTGACCCGCAATAATACCTACGGCTTCTCCCAATTCGACCAGGTCCCCGTGAGTAGGACTTCGTCCATAACATAATCGGCAGATCCAAGATGTACTCCTACAAGTAAAGGGAGTCCGAATAGATATCGGTTGTGTTTGAAAGGTTATGAATCGATTGATAAGTCCAATACCAATATCTTGATTTCGTATGCCAATGCATCGCGGGCCCATATATATATCGTCCGCTAATACACGACCAATTAATGTTTGGATAAAAATTCTTTCCGGAATCATCTTATTTTCAGGACTCACTGAAATCCCTCGGATGGTTCCACAATCGGTTCTACGTACAACAATGTGTTGAACGACTTCAACAAGTCTGCGTGTAAGATATCCAGCATCCGATGTTCGTACAGCAGTATCCACAACTCCTTTACGCGCTCCGTAGCAAGAAATTATATATTCCGTTAAGGACAGCCCCTCACGTAAATTGCTTTGAATGGGTAAATCAATCATTTGTCCTTGTGGATCGGACATTAATCCTCTCATACCTACTAATTGGTGTACTTGAGATGCATTTCCTCGAGCTCCCGAAAAAGACATTATATGGACTGGATTAAAAGGGTCAGTCATCCTAAAATTAGGATTCATTTCTTGTCGCAAATATTCACTTGTAGCATACCATATCTCAATGGACTGGCGTAATTTTTCTACTGCGTGTACGTTTCCATAATGATGGTGTTTTTCCAAAATCAAACTTTGTTGTTCAGCATCTTGGACTAGCCATCCCTTAGAAGGGATTGTTAAAAGATCATCAATTCCTAATGAAATGGATGTAGCAGTGGCCTGCTGGAACCCCAGAGTCTTTATTTGATCCAGGATGTGTGATGTATATGCCATTCCGAAGTGATCTATTAATCTGCTAATAAGTCGTTTAATGGCAGTTCCATCTATCACTTTATTGTGAAAGACCAGATCGGCCCGTTCCGCCATAAGTACCTCCATATTACGCTGAGTGGGGTTCGACAATAGGTTTGAGGTTTGAGTCAATGATTGGAAAACTTCCTTTTCTCGATCTTGATTCGCGTAGAAATTCAGGACCTATGGTCCTAGTTGAACCGGAGAGAACTAAATTCATACCGGTGTCATATAATTACTTAGCTGAGTGAGATACCAGAGGATTACGTACCATATGAGCAGGCCCGGCAAAATCCTTGTATAGCCTCTTCGATTTCTCGATAAAGAGAAATATGACCAACAGTGGTTCGAATGTATATACAAAGAATTTCTTTTTTTATACTTTTGACTATTAGATAGTACCCGTAAATCTCATGATGGGTACCCAAAGATTCATAGTGAACTTCGATAGGAGCTTCTCTTGAAGCAATAACGCGTTGATCTAGTCGCCAGCGGAGCCACAAAGGACTATCTAAATTGATTCTTTTCTGGCGATAAGCTCCAATTGCATCATAGGAATTACAAAAAAAGGGTTCTTTCGTATATTTATAGTTATTATTGAAAATTTTTTCATTTTGATTATTTTTGCGATTACATGGATTATACCGATTTGCACAAATACCTCGGCGATTCCCGCTCGTTAATACATAGAGCCCAATAAGCATATCTTGAGTTGGTACAGAAATGGGATCCCCAATAGCTGAAGACAAGAGATTCATATGAGAAAACATAAGTAAACGCGCCTCTGCTTGAGCCTCCAACGATAAAGGTACATGAACAGCCATTTGATCCCCATCAAAGTCTGCATTGAATCCCTTACAAACTAATGGATGTAAACAAATAGCACGTCCTTCCACTAAAATAGGTTGGAAGGCCTGGATGCCTAATCTATGCAAAGTGGGCGCTCTATTTAGCAATACGGGATGCCCCTGCATAACTTCCTGAAGTATTTCCCATATAATGGGTTCTTTTTCCCGAATTTTACTCTTAGCAACTCCTATGTTCGAAGCAAAATGTTGTCGAATTAGACCACGAATTAAAAATGTCTGGAAAAGCTCTATTGCGATTTCGCGAGGCAATCCACATCGATGTAATGAAAGTGAGGGACCTACAACAATCACAGAACGTCCTGAATAATCGACCCGTTTGCCAAGCAGAGTTTCCCGAAATCTTCCCTCTTTGCCTTCAATTACATCGGAAAACGACTTGTAAACCTTATTATGGCCATCCCTCATTGGTTGTCCGCGGATTCCATTATCAAGAAGTGTATCCACGGCTTCTTGTACCAATTTCTCCTGACACATTACTAATTCTCCTGGCGTAGATCTACTTGTTGTTAATAGATCAATAAGAGTATTGTTCCGATAGATAACTCTTCTATAGAGTTCATTAATATCCGAGCTCATTAGTTTACCCCCATCTATCTGAATGATCGGTCTCAACTCGGGAGGAAGAACAGGTAATAGACATAAAACCATCCATTCGGGTTCTATATTTGTTCGAATAAAATGCTTAGCTAATTCCATACGTCTAACCAAAAAATCCTTTCTTCTTCCAACTTTTCGATCTTCCCATTCATTACCCGCAGGTCCCTCTTCGCCTAATTCTTTCCATTCTACCAACGAATAATCTATAATAAGTCGCAAATCCAGATCGGCTAATTGTTCTCGTATAGCACCTGCTCCGGTAGAAATTTCTCGATTTCGAAATGTATCGAAGCCTTGGGTAGTAAAAAAAAGTGGGATGCTGTATTTCCAGGATTGGATTTCATATTCGAATGAACCCCGTAATCGTAAGAAAGTAGGTTTTTTAGCTATGGGCCTAGCAAAAGAAAAATTTGGATAGGATACTATAGGATCTCCCCCTTTCAAAATCGGACGTGAAAGTTTCTTTTCATCCGGCTCA
>ERZ1106961.333-NODE-333-length-22042-cov-16.026698_pt1 | contig 22042 bp, 4 predicted proteins | sample MGYA00403680_ERZ1106961 | MGnify/ENA primary metagenome ERZ1106961 (study PRJEB35170, sample SAMEA104062419) | human gut metagenome | biome: human gut; feature: human-associated habitat; material: faeces | place: Denmark | collected 2012-06-08 ... | reverse complement strand
GAATTATGGTTGGTTTTGACTTTGTCAAAACCCGCACTCTGGCATATGTTCAATCATATTGATTGATTACCTATCATTGTTCAGTTTTCAAAGATCTGTGCCCCTTCATATGGGGTACTTGAATATAATAACATTTCCATATACTCATGTCAACAAAATTTGGACAAATTTTACTACAAATTTCAGAAAATTTTTACCATTATTTTTGCACAATTTCACGGCCTAATTTTACAGATTCGAAACTTGAGTTATATCACTCTTTTAGACATATCATATAAGGAGAATTTAAAGCAAAAAGAAGCCGCAACAAGAATACATATTGCATTCTGTTGCGGCTTCTTGCCTATATAACAGTGTGTTTATAGAATCCCTTATTTGCGTTTCAACACTGTATATTAAAAACTTTTATATATAAGGTATTGCATCTGCATACCCTATACAACAAAAGTTATACATATAAAGATTTAGTTATATATGTATTAGATAATTAGTTATCTGTTTGAATCGCTTCACGAAGATTGATTTCGTGCATATCGCCAACAGAAGGTTCTTCTGCAGACATATTTTTCACAGTTTGTTTTGTAGCAAACCAAACTGCTTCGTTCATGTAATAACGCAATTCTTCATTAGATACATGTTCTTGATCTTGAGCCATGATATCAAGCATAGCATCTTCCAATGCTTGTGCTTCTTCATCAGTCAAAGGACCGCCAACGGCCTTTTGTTTTTGAAGCAATTCATTCATGCGATCAACCATGCTGCGCAATACATTGTAACCATAGCTATTTGTGTAACCTTGATCCTTATCATATTTAGGGAATGTGTAATAGCTATACTCGTTTTTATTACGGTTTTCACCATTCCAGTTCAATGCAGTTTCTTGGCCATGTACATAACCTAAAGAATGTTTACGGAAATAATCAGCATAATTATGCTTATCTTTAGAATGTAACCATTTAGCTTCTTCTTTAGTTAACGCTTGATGATTATTCTTTTTGCTTTCAGCTAAAGCAATATGTTTTTCCGCATTTTCCCATGCTTTCACAAATTCATGGATACTTTGCACCGCCTGAGGGCTAGCCACAGGAACCAATACAACAGAACCGGTTGTAGGCGCTTTAGCCGGATTTGGTAAAAGCAATGGATCATCATATGTAGCAGATGCCGCATTAACATGGAATACGCCACTGCCGAATAATACTGCCGCTGTGAAAGCAAGCAAAGTGGATTTTTTCATTATATATTCCTCTTTTCTATCAACGAATTAAATCGGGTGGGAGGACCCCCAAAAGGGAATCCTCAACCCGTAATGTTCAGTATGAACGTATTATAAACCTAGTCTTGCCATCATTGCAGCAATATTAGCTTTCATTTGTTCATTTTCAGCTTTCAAATCAGCTACTTCACCTTTTAATCCTTGATTTTCAGCTTTCATTGCAGCAAGTTCACGTTGCATTGCATATGTAGAACTGATAGGTCCTTTACGATAACGATCTGCAGTTTCTGCTTCGCCGTCTCTGTTACCTACTTTCCAAGTTACACCAGCATTTGCCATCATATGGCTATTGCTGCCTGCCCAAGCAACACCAGCATGTAACATCATGGATTCATTCTTATAATGAGCCACACCTAATGCCAATGCGGAGTCACCACGGTAGTTACCGTAACCTGCCATGATTTGAGTAGGTTCGTAAGGGTCATAAGCCATAGGTTTCAATGCGGACAACGCGGAGGACATTGCACCAACTTGACGAACTTCGTTTACAACATTATTCATGCTGTTTGCAACACGATTAAGTTGGGAACCATTAACAGCATCAGTAGAAGTGGAGCTAATTTCGCCTGGCGCTACGTTAGTAATCTTATTACCACCGTTGTTCAAGCCAGAGCTTGTTAAGGATACGCTGCCACCACCATTATTTTTGATTGTAATACCGTTACCGTTTGTCACAGTTGTATGACCGGAGTTATCCATAGTTGTAATGGAATTGATACCAGTAATATCTTTTGCCAAACGAACATTCAAGCTACCGTTGTTGTCAGAGATAACACCGATATTATTTGCAGTGGAAAGTTTGCTTTCATCAGTAACGCCACCTTTAACAGTCACTTTTTGACCTAGGTCACGATGGAATTCGCCTCTATCACCTGCAAAGTCTAAGCCAGCTTTCTTAAGGCCGTCGATACCTTTCTTCAAGTCACCGATGTTAGCACCATTTGTTAAGCTGCTGCTATTATCAGCAATATTGTTGATATCTTCGCCTTTACCATAACCGCTTGCCATGTTAACAACTTGATTACCACCATTGTTCAAGCCGTCTTTAGTTAATGTAACCTTGTTTCCACCATCTCTAGGGCTACCATTACCATCACTCTTAGGAGGAGTTATAATCTCAACACCGTTGCTGCTAACACTAGTAGTTAATTTAGAATCGCCCATGCCGGATGTAACTACCATGCCGTCTGCAGTTGTTCTTGTGCTCTTAGTCTTTTTATCAGTAGTTACAACACCATTAGCAGTCAATTCAGTGGCCTTAGTTGGATTATCTACAAGCACACCATTAGCTGTTGTTTGTGTTGAATTATTTTGGCTATCAGATACTTTTACATTACCTGCAGTAAGAGCAGTTGTATTGCCTAATGTATCAGTGCTTGTAACACCTACACCGTTTGTTACAGTAGAGAATTTCTTATCGTCAGTAGTGGTAATCACACTGCGTAAGTTCAAGTCTTTTTTGATATCTACAGTGTATGTTTTGGACTTATCCGCATTTGTTGTAGATGTTACAGTTGTATTGCCGCTATCGCCAGCTTTCACTGTTGTAGTTGCCGCCGCCATGCTGCTCTTCAACTGTTGAACGTTAACTGCATCTGTATCATTTACACCAGCTGCCACGTTAGTAATCTTTTGATTATTTGCGTTTAAGCCTTCGTTAGAAATGTATGTTTTACCGCCTACAGATACGCCCTTATCATCAAGAACAACTTGTTTATTTGGATCAGAACCAACAGTTACGGAATCAAGACCTTTAAGGTTCTTAGCGAGTTTAACGTTCAAGTTGCCGTTTTCATTGACTACACCGATATTACCATTTGAAAGTTTAGAAGCATCAATTTCGCCACCAGTAATATTCAATGTATCTCCAAGATCTTTATGAATCTTATCTCCAGAGTCGCCTTTGAAGTTCAAGCCTTTCTTAGTCAAGTCTTCAGTATTTTTATCAATTTTGTTATCTACAACTTTCAATTGATCTTCTGTTGCAGCTTGACCGTTAGTGATCTTATTAGGATCCCAAGTTCTGTTAGTCAAATCGTTAACAGTACCAGAACCACCGTTGATAGTTACCTTGCCGGAGTTGATTGTACCGTTTGTACCATTGATACTTACAGCATTAGCACCTTCGCCGGCTCTAATGATACCTGTTGTACCATCGAAATGAACTGATGTGCTACCGGAGCCCAATGTCACTGTGTCTTTCAAGTTTACAGTATATGTTTTAGCTTTTGTAATAAGATCTTCATCTTCCTTGACATCGATATTCTTACCAGATTTTACTTTAGTATCGGACGCAGCTTTTACTTCGTTCAATTGTTTAAGGTTAACAGCATCGCTATCTTCTGTACCAGCTTTAACATTTTTGATTTGTGTATTGTTTGCATTGAAGCCGTTGTTTGTAACAAATGTATTACCACCAATTGTCAAACCATTGTTGTTGATAGTTGTTTGACCAGTTGTTACGCTATTCAAGCCTGTTAAATCTTTTGCAAGTTTAACATTCAACTTACCGTTTTCGGATACAACACCGATATTGCCATCAGACAATTTAGCTTTATCAGTAATGCCACCTACAACATCCAATGTTTGACCAAGGTCTTTATGAATTAAATCACCAGAGTCAGCTTGGAAGTTCAAGCCTTTCTTACTGTTGTCTGTAACTTTTTGATCTACAGATTTCAATTGGTCTTCTGTTGCAGCTTGACCATTTGTGATGTTTGCAGGATCCCAAGTTCTGTTTGTCAAGTTGTTTACAGTACCGTTTGCACCATTAACTAGAACTTTACCGGAAGTGATATTACCAATTGCACCATCAATTGCAACTTTACCAGCATTGATTGTGCTGTTTACGCCGTTAATAGTTACTGCGTTAGCGCCGTCACCAGCTTTTACGATACCTTTTGTACCGTCGATGTTGACTGCATTATTACCGGAACCTAATGTTACAGTGTCTTTCAATGCAACTGTGTAAGTTTTAGCTTTTGTTACATTATCTACAGTTTCATCAACATTGATGTTTTTGCTACCTTCTACTTTTGTATTAGATGCAGCTTTTACATCGTTCAATTGTTTAACATTTACAGCATCGTTGTCTTCTACACCAGCAGTTACATTTTTGATTTGTGTATTGTTAGCATTGAAGCCATTTGCTGTAACGAATTGTTTGTTGTTAATTGCCAAACCATCGTTGTTGATAGTTGTTTGACCAGTTGTTACGCTGTTCAAGCCTGTTAAGTCTTTTGCAAGTTTAACATTCAACTTACCATTTTCGGATACCACACCGATATTGTTGTCAGACAATTTAGATTTTTCAGTAATGCCACCTACAACATCTAATGTTTGACCAAGATCTTTATGAATTAATTCGCCAGAATCAGCTTGGAAGTTCAAGCCTTTCTTAGTCAAGTCAGTGCTGTTGTCAGTGATTTTCTTATCAACAATTTTCAATTGGTCTTCTGTTGCAGCTTGACCGCTTGTGAAGTTTTTGCCATCCCAAGTAATGTTTGTCAAGTTGTTTACAGTACCAGCAGCACCGTTGACAGTCACTTTACCAGAGTTGATAGTGCCATTTGTACCATTGATAGTCACAGCATTAGCACCGTCACCAGCTTTTACGATACCTGTAGTACCGTTGATGTTAATTGCTTTATCGCCGGAACCTAAAGTTACATTGTCTTTCAATGCTACTTTATAAGTTTTAGCGTGTGTATTAGGGTCTACTGTGGAATCAACATTGATGTTTTCGCTACCTTCTACTGTAGTGTTAGACGCATTTTTAACTTCGTTCAATTGATTCAAGTTAACTGCATCATTACCATCAGTACCAGCTTTTACGTTTTTGATTTGTGTGTTGTTAGCATCAAAACCGTTAGCTGTAACGAATTTATTACCACCAATTGTTAAACCTTCGTTATTAATTGTTGTAGCACCAGTTGTTACACTTGTTAAGCCAGTCAACTCTTTAGCAAGTTTAACATTCAACTTACCGTTTTCAGATACCACGCCGATGTTATTGTCAGACAATTTAGCTTTATCGGAAGTACCACCTACAACATCTAATGTTTCGCCAAGATCTTTATGAATGCTTGTAGCGTCATCGCCTTTGAAGTTCAAGCCCTTCTTAGTCAAGTTACTACCATTGTCAGTAATTTTCTTATCAACAACTTTCAATTGATCTTCTGTTGCAGCTTGACCGCTTGTGATATGGTCAGCATCCCAAGTGATATTTGTTAAGTTGTTTACAGTACCTTTAGCACCGTTAACAAGAACTTTACCGGAATTGATATTGCCTGTTACACCGTCAATCGCTACGTTACCAGCATTAATTGTGCTGTTTGTACCGTTGATAGTCACAGCATTGTTGCCTTCGCCGGCTTTCACAATACCTTTTGTGCCGTCGATATTAACAGCAGTATTGCCGGAACCCAATGTTACTGTGTCTTGTAAACCAACTGTATAAGTCTTAGCTTTAGTAAGTGGATCTTCAGAATCAGTTACATTGATGTTTTTACCTGCTTTTACAACAGTTTTAGCTGCAGCTGCGTTATTAGATACTTCTTTCAACTGTTTAAGGTTAACTGCATGGTTATCCTCTGTACCAGCTTTCACGTTTGTGATTTGAGTATCGTTAGCATTGAAGCCGTTGCTTGTAACAAATGTGTTACCACCGATTGTCAAGCCATTGTTGTTAATAGTTGTAGCACCAGTTGTTACACTGTTCAAACCTGTCAAATCTTTAGCAAGTTTAACATTCAATACGCCGTTGTTATTAACTACGCCGATGTTATTTTCTGAAAGTTTAGATGCGTCAGCTTGACCGCCAGAGATTTTCAATGTTTGGCCAAGGTCTTTATGAATTGCAGTACCTGTATCGCCTTGGAAGTTCAAGCCTTTTTCTACGATTTCAGTTTTTGTAGTATCAATTTTATTGTCTACTACTTTCAATTGATCTTCTGTCGCAGCTTGACCATTAGTAATAGCTTTAGGGTTCCAAGTTCTGTTAGTCAATTCGTTAACAGTACCTGTAGTACCATTGATAGTCACTTTACCGGAGTTGATAGTACCATTTGTGCCATTGATAGTTACAGCATTAGCACCGTCGCCAGCTTTAACGATACCTGTTGTACCGTTAATATTGATAGCTGTATTACCAGAGCCTAATGTTACGTCATCTTTCAAGCCTACAGTATACGTTTTAGCTTTAGTTACATTATCGATGCTTTCATCAACTTTAATGTTTTTGCCTTCAGCTACTTTCGTATTAGCTGCAGATGCACTGTTGGATACTTCTTTCAATTGTGCCAAGTTTACTGCATCGCTGTCGATTGTACCACGAGCAACGTTAGTAATCTTGTTACCACCATTATCTAAACCGGATTTAGTAAGAGATACGGATGCATTATTTGTAGCACCGTTGCTGATAGTTACACCGTTAGAAGTAACTTTTGTATCGCCTACAGTTACGCTATTCAAACCTTTAAGGTCTTTTGCCAAACGAACTTTCAAATCGTTAGAACCATCGGATACAACACCGATATTGTCTTCTGCAGTCAATTTAGAAGCTTCTGTAATGCCACCTTTAACGTTAACTTGTTCACCAAGTTTCTTATTGATTACGTTACCAGAGTCAGCACCGAATTTCATGCCTTTATTGATCAATTCTTCTTTAGTCTTGAACAATTGGCTACCGTTGATAGCATCTTTAGATGTAGCTGTTACAGCGCCGTCTTTTACATTTGTAATTGTAGTGCCGTCAGCACCTTCCAATGTTACCTTGGTCTTATCAACAACACCGTTATTGATGTCATATTTAACAGCACGATCTGTCAATTTATCTACGGAAGATTTGGATGCAATGTTATTGATTGTAACTTGTTCTTTAACGCCTGCATGGTTTTTATCCTCTACAGTCAAGGATACTTCACCATTGTCGTTTACCTTATAGGAACCGTCAGCGCTGGAGTTTCTTACAAGACGATAGTCAGTTGCACTGCTACCTTGTTGAGTAATTTGTTCACTAACTTTTTTCAACTGATCTTCAGTCGCAGCACGACCGGATACGATAGATGTGGAATCCCAGTTTTTATTGCTCAAGTTAGTTACATAATTACCAGTTTCGCTTGCATGTTTCGTATTTTGAACAGTTTGAGCACCCATTACAACAGCGCCAGCAGTCACTCTGCCTGCAGTACCATCAAGAACTACTTGATTGTTACCGCTACCCAATGTCACTTTGTTGTTCAAACGAAGATCATATTTAGCACCTTCAGTGCTTGTAGCAGGAGTCGTTGTCAATTTAAGGTTATCATCGGAAACAGTTACTTTTGAATGTTTGCCTGCTTCGATTTTTACATCATGCAATTGGCTGCCATTTACAGCATCTGTAGAAGTAGAGGATACTTCGCCAGCTTTCAAGTTAGTAATTGTAGTACCGCCTTGGCCTTCCAAAGTAACCTTGTTTTTATTAACAGTTGCACCATTAAGATCATATTTAACAGCACGTTCTGTCAATTTATCCAATTCAGTTTTGGATGCGATATTGTTGATTGTTACCGTATTAGCAGGGTTGTTAGGATGAGCTTCATCTTTAACTTTTAAATCAACTTTGTTGTTTTCTACAGAGTAAGAACCATCTACAGAATTTGTATTGTTAATCAAACGGTAATCTGTTTTCGCTGCATTAGTAGTCTTGATTTCATCAGACACTTTTTTCAACTGATCTTCAGTTGCTGCACGACCAGATGTGATTGTAGGGTTTTGAACATTCCATTCTTTATTGTCCAAACCAGTTACATAGTTTTTATTGTCGCTATGTTTACCTACACGAACAGAACCTGCAGTTACGCTGTTCAAACCTGTTAGGTCTTTCGCCAACTTAACATTAAGGTTACCGTCTTTAGCTACAACACCGATGTTGTTGTCAGATAAAGCACCTGTAGCGCCACCAGTAATACCTAAAGTATCGCCAAGTTGTTTATTAATTTTAACGTTGTTATCGCCTTGGAAGCTCAAACCTTTAGCGATTTTGTTAGTGTTATTTGTGATATTAGTAGTGTTAATATCTTGTTGCTCTTTAGAGGCAAGGTTCGTCAACTTAACTTGTCTAGGGTTAGAACCATCAGCATCAGCAACAGTTAATGTCATGCTACCATCAGCAGCTACTTTATACTCGCCATTGCTACCAGCTGCAGGGTTTGCAATCAAACGGTAGTCAGTTTTGGAAAGACCGTTAGAGATTTTAGAGATATCAACATCGAATGTTTGATTGTCATTACGTGTCAATGTCAATCTCTTACCGTCATTGGATACTGTACCGGATGTAACATACGTATTTTTCAAACCTGTTACTTCAGCAGTCAAACCATTTGTACCGGTCATGTTAATTTTGCCGTTACCGTTTGCTTCATACGTAGCAGCACCACGTTGTAAGTATTTATCGTATTTTGCAGCAATACGAGAAATATCACCTATATTAGCCGCATTTGTTAATGTATCACCGCCAGATTGTACATTGGTAATTTGATAACCACCAGCATTGATACCGTTTTTGCTCATAGATACGTTACCAGTTGTAACGGAGTTGAAGTTTGCATTATCAACTGTTGCAACCGTAACATTGTCTCCGGCGCCTTCTAATTTAATATTTTTACCAGCGTTAAAGTTCACTGTACGGTTTGGAGCTTTTACGTCTTTAACCTTTTGGCCATTAACTTGAAGTTCCCAACCGGAGTTTGCGGATTTAATTGCTTCATGAACAGTGTTTTTACCTGTATCACCAATGTTAGTCATGGTGATAGTACCGTTTTGGTCAACTTTAGCATTACCGCCTAAGATATTCTTAGTGCTGTTAGCTACATTGCCCACTGCATTAGCAACGCCATATAATTGGCTACCATTAATAGCATCTGTAGATTGTGCATTCACACGACCAGCTGCTACGTTAGTAATTGTACGTTTTGTAGAAGTATTACCTACGCTAACTGTGGAATCAGCAGTATCACCAGCATAGTTATATTTCAAACCATTAATTGTTTCACTAGCTGTGCTTACAGGGGCAGCTGTTGCAGAATTAGCACCTAAGGCAACGCCACGAACGTTATTTACTGTTGCTTTGCTGCCGAGAGCTAAGCCTTCGTTCGCTTGTACACTTGCTTCGCTACCAATTGCTACCGCATCAGTTACTTCTTTTTTCGCTTTAAGTTGAGTAATTAATTGATCGTTATCTTTATAAACTCTGCTATCACGTACACGTTCTAATGTACCAGCTTGAGCGCTTACGCCCAATGCGATAGAGCGGGAACCAGTTGCTTGTGCATCATCACCGATAGCCACAACATTTTTCTTGTCCCCATCTTGAGTACTCAAAGCACTCGCTTCACGACCCATAGCAATAGAACCGTAACCTTCAGAATGAGCATTGTTACCGATAGCTGTGGAACGTTCGCCTAATGCCCATGCAGCATTACCTGCTGCTACAGAAGATCCGCCCAATGCATATGTATCGTTACCAAGAGCCACACCGGAACCACCATGAGCACGTGCGGAGTTACCTACAGCAACGGAGTTATTTACTTTATAATTTGGGTCATTTTGAATGCCAGATTCAGCATTATTACCAATAGCGATGCCATCTTTCGCACGAGTTTGCGCATTGTTACCAAGAGCAACCGCATTATCACGATAATGTGCTGCACCGTTACCGATAGCTACACCTTGAATGCCTTGAGATGTAGCACGATTACCGATGGCTACGCCTCTCGCATAAGCGTCACCTGCAGAATTGTTACCTGATGCTACATACGCACTAGTGCCCATAGCTACACTATCGTTGGTATTTGATTTAGCACCTTGACCGATAGCAATAGAACGAGCTGCATTAGCTTGAGTATTAGTAGTTCCGTCATATGCTGTATACGGTGTACCTTTATCATCCTTCATTGGTGTTGGATTTGCAGAGCCAATAGCAATAGATTGATCACCTGTTGCTAATGCGGAGTGACCCATAGCCAAGCTCGCTTTACCTTGTGCAGATGCTGCCGTACCAATAGCTGCCGCATATTGTTCACCTGCATAGGCTTGACGCATCATCGCCAAGGAGTTAAAGCCTTTTGCCTTCGCAGCAGAGCCAACAGCAATAGCACCGATTTGTTCAGATTGAGCATAGTGGCCTAAACCGATACCCAACGCACGAGATTGGGAATAGTCACCGATAGAAATACCAGACACAGAACCATCATTAGCACGGGCATTCGCATTGTTACCGATTTGGATGCCAAACACCTTATTATTTGTATATAAATATCCTTGTCCTGGATTCCCCGGTGTTTTGTAATCATACATTTGAATATAAGGAGAATTTTGGCTAGGATATAAATATGTAAACCCACCATCATTAGGGCCTTCACCAGGAGCCAAAGAAAGGCCTCTGTTAGGCGCTGCATCAACACCCGAAATTAACCCACTACCACAGGTTAAAACCATAGCCGCCAAGCCAACTTTTACCGAAGCTTTAGCGGAATTACTAACAAAGCTTTTGGAGCCACGAGTATGGCTTTTTGCGATTTCAGATACAACGACATATGCGCCCCGTACCTGACTCCAAATTACCCTATAAATACGATTCATTTAGTAGTACCTACCTTTCACACAGTTTTATAAGGGATTCTAAAACCAACACTAAAACACTAAAAATAATAAAATTTTCATCAAAAATTTAATTACTATACATATAAAATATCAGATTAGTTTATGAATGTAAATATATTTTTTTCACATTTCGCTCATTTATTTTCAGAACTTTAAATTTCTTTTAAAAATTGATTTTCTTACTCATTTAAATATATTTTCAATCATAAAAACCCTTGCTACAATGGGCCAAACAACACTTATAATCTAAAACTAATGATTTTGTAGTAAATTAATCATATTCATAATTTTCGATTAAAATTATATGTTCTGTATTATACACTATTATGAAAGGTTTGTGAAGTCAAATACAAAAAAAGAACGAAAGTCTTTTCACAGTAGACTTTCGTTCTTTCATTTTATATACCATATAGGGTTAAAATCATCTAATCTTCATGGGTATTTTCTGGTACATCGACAGATTTTACCACATGAATATAAAATGAAATTTATATGATTTACATGCCTAAACGACTCATAATAAGAGCTAATTGTCGTTTAGTTTCTTCGTTATCTTTCTGTAGACGAAGGTTATCTTCTTTCAATGCCGCATAGTCTGCAGTTAATTTTTCATCCTGCACTTTCATGCGTGCATTTTCAGCTTTCAAAGCAGTCATTTCATCCTGCATTACGTACATAGAGCTGATAGGACCGCCCTTATAACGTTCAGGAATAGCCTTCTTCTCATCAGAAGAACCAAATTTACGAGTTACACCGGCATTCACCATATTATGACGGCTACCGACAGATACACCTGCATGGAACATAGTATCTTCCGATGTGTAATGCGCAACACCTAAAGCCGCTGCGGTTTCACCTCTGTAATTGCCAATACCAGCCATCACTTGAGTTGGTTCTAACGGATCGTATTGAATCGGTTTCAACGCAGACAGGGCTGCCGCATGAGCACCTACACGTTGCGTTTCGCCCGCCACGGAATTAATAGCATTGGCCATTCCCTCCGTAACACCCTTCAATTGATTTACGTTAACCGCATCCGTGCCGTTTACACCAGGACCTACATTGCTAATTGTTTTACCACCGTTATTCAATCCATCTTTAGTAAGGCTTACAGCATTACCGCTAGCAGGAGTAATGGTTATGCCACTGCCGTTCACAACCGTAGAGTTACCTGCGGCATCCTTAGTCGTTACTGACGTAAGACCTTTCAAATCTTTCGCCATACGAACTTTAAGATTAGTACCGTCAGATACGACGCCTAAATTATCTTCGGACGTCAACTTACTAGCATCAGTAATGCCACCGACTACGTTTACCTGTTCGTTAAGCTTTTTGTTAATCACATTACCGGAATCGCCACCGTATTTCATACCATCGTCTTTGGTTGCCACTTGATGTGTCTTGCCCTGTTCATCTTGGTACTTAATACGAGTAATAGCATTGCCTCCGAGATCAGAATCACCCTTATCAGCGGTAATATCCGCATTGCGACCATCTTTGCCAGTTAAACCGATGTGACCAACGCCGTCTTTGCCCGACATAGATACAGCATCTTTACCCTCTTTACCTGTAACAGCTACTTTGCCGTCTATACCATTCGCAGCATCTGGACCTGTAATGGAAACGCCATCTTGACCATTTTTGCCGACTTTCACCTTATCAGTATTGACCGTATCAGCAGTAACTGTTTTGGTAGTAATGCTATCGGTCTTAAGATTCTTAGCCATTTTAATAGTAACATTACCATTTTCGGCTACTGTTTTGATATTTTCGCCAGAATAATCGCTATCAGCCCCTTGACCTTCACCTTTGATGGTAACCTTTTGACCTAAATCACGGTGGAAATCACCTGTATTACCGGCGAAATCCATGCCTTTTTTCGTAATGTCATCACCTAAGTTATTAATCTTATTATCCAAGGCTTTATGGGACTTCTGCAATTGATCTTCTGTAGCAGCACGACCGCTTGTGATATTGTTAGGATCCCAATCTTTGTTTTCCAAACCTGTCACATGACCGTCCTTGCCATCAACAGATACTTTTCCGGCAGCAATCTTACCATCTTTACCGTCGATAGTTACCTTGTCGCCGGCCTTAATCGTACCGTTTGTACCGTCGATTGCAACATTGCCGGACTTGATTGTACCCTTATCGCCATCGATTTCAACTTTATCGCCTGCTTTAATGGTGCCTTTGTTACCGTCGATTGTAATCTTATCACCGGCTTTGATAGTGCCTGTTGTGCCATCCATCGCAATTTGTTTCGTAGGATCAGTCCCCATTGTTACTTGGTCTTTGAGGCCCACTTTGTAATTTGTAGAACCATCCGCATTAGTGGTCTTATCTACTTGGACATTATTACCTGCCGTTACTGTTGTAGTAGCTGCTGCTGCCGCTTTATCCAATTGGGATTTATTAACCGCATCCTTAGGATTTGTACCGTCAGCTACGTTTGTAATCTTATTGCCAGCTGCATCAATACCATCTTTCGTCATAGATGGACCATTAGTAATCTTCACGCCGTCTTTTGTAATAGCAGTCAACGGATTGCCGTCCTTATCTTGAACGGTCATACCTTCACCATTAACAACGGTTTTACCGTTTACACCATTAGTGCCATTGTTGAAAGTTATGGAATCCAGACCTTTAAGATTTTTTGCCAAACGAACATTAAGGATATTATTTTTACTAATAACACCAATATTGTTTTCGGTCAACTCAGATTCATTGGTGACACCACCCTTAATGTCCAATTGTTCATTAAGTTTCTTCTTGATGGTAGTACCGGAGTCGCCACCATATGCCATGCCATCATCTTTGGTGGCCACTTCATGAGTTGTGCCATTTTCATCTTTGTATTTAATGCGCGTAATTTCATTTCCATTGAGATTAGCAGCACCTTTTTCAGCAGTAATATCCGCACTTTTACCGTCTTTACCGCTTAATCCGATGTGACCAACACCGTCTTTACTGGACATGGACACAGCATCCTTGCCGTTTTTATCTGTAATAGCTACCTTACCATCGGTGCCATTCGCCCCATCTGGACCTGTAAGAGATACGCCATCCTTACCGTCTTTACCGACTTTCACGGATTCAGCCTTAAGATTTTTGTTCATCTTCACATCGATAGTCGTGTTACCTGTTGCTGCATCTTGTTTAATGAAAGTCTTAATATTGTCACCACTATAGTCGGTATCAGCAGCTTTACCTTCACCTTGAACAGTGACAGTAGAGCCTAATTTATTGGTTTGTACACCGCCTACATTGGCATTGAATTTGAGACCTGTATCAGTTTGACCTGCCAAGGCTTGTTTCAATTGATCCTCTGTTGCTGCACGACCGGATACGACTTTACCTACATCCCAAGTCTTATTATCAAGACCTGTTACATAATTACCAGTATTAGCAGGAGTTACGCCATCAGATTGTTTACCCATAGTTACAGTGCCGGCTTTCACAGTTTCCGCTGCAGTAACAGATGTAACATTAAGATCCTTTTTCAATTTAAGGCCGATCTTCGTATCGTCACCAGTTTGAGTAATTTCTGTAGTGATGTTATCATCGCCATTTACTGTTACCTTAGAGCCTAGCTTATTCGTTTTTTCGTCATTATTATCAGCATTAAAACGAAGGCCTTTATTGGTGAGTTCAGTCTTAGCGTCACCAATATTTTTATTTAACTCAGTTTTAGTGTCATGCAATTGACTGCCGTTCACTGCATCTTTGGAGTTAGCCGCCACATCGCCATTAGCAACATTGGTAATCTTTTGATCGTTCGCATTGATGCCGTTTGAAGATACATAGTTCTTACCGCCTACGGTCAAACCTCCACTGTTGATGGTTGTACCGCCAGCTGTTACGCTGTCCAAACCAGTTAATGTCTTAGACAACTTCACGTTTAATGTGCCTGTGCCATCAGAAACAACGCCAATATTATTATCAGTTAAATCTGCAGCTGCAGCTCCGCCTTTAATGGCAACAGTACCACCTAGCTTCTTATTAATAGTTGTGCCAGAATCACCGTCAAAGTTCAAGCCTTTATCCACTTCGGATTTAGATGCCACATCTTTAATCGTTACGGTTTTTGTTTGAGCCGGATGGTTCTTATCTTGGACTGTCAATGCTACGTCACCGTTGGCATCTACAGTGTAGTCGCCATTGGAGCCTGCCGTAGGATTCGCAACGAGACTAAAGTCTGTTGCACTAGCACCTTGTTTCTTAACTTCATCACTAACCGTTTTCAATTGGTCTTCCGTTGCTGCACGGCCAGATGCAATCGTAGGATTATCAATACTCCATGTCTTATTATCAAGACCTGTTACGTAGTTACCCGTATTAGCAGGAGTTGCACCATCAGATTGTTTACCCATAGTTACCGTACCGGCTTTCACAGTTTCCGTAGCAGTAACAGTGGTAACATTAAGGTCTTTCTTCAATTTAAGACCAATCTTCGTATCGTCACCAGTTTGACTGATTTCCGTCGTAATATTGTCGTCGCCGTTTACCGTTACCTTAGAGCCTAGTTTATTCGTTTTTTCAGCGTTATTATCCGCATCAAAACGAAGGCCTTTATTGGTAAGTTCAGTTTTTGCGTCACCAATATTTTTATTGAGTTCAGTTTTAGTGTCAGCAATATTTTTGTTTAGTTCGGTTTTAGTATCGCCAATGTTTTTATTTAATTCATTCTTTGTATCAGCGATATTTTTGTTTAACTCAGTTTTAGTGTCATGCAATTGATCGCCGTTCACCGCATCTTTGGAGTTTGCAGCCACATCACCGTTAGCAACATTGGTAATCTTTTGGTTGTTTGCATTGATACCGTTTGAAGATACATAGGTTTTACCGTCTACGGTCAAACCACCACTATTAATGGTTGTACCGCCAGCTGTTACGCTGTCCAAACCAGTCAAAGTTTTAGCTAACTTCACGTTTAGTGTGCCTGTACCGTCAGATACAACGCCAATATTATTATCCGTTAGATTTGTAGCCATAGCTCCGCCTTTGATGGCAACAGTACCACCTAGCTTCTTGTTGATAGTCGTACCGGAATCACCGTCAAAGTTCAAGCCTTTGTCCACTTCGGATTTAGATGCTACATCTTTAATCGTTACGGTTTTTGTTTGAGCCGGATGGTTCTTATCTTGGACTGTCAATGCTACATCACCGTTGGCATCTACAGTATAGTCACCATTGGATCCCGCCGTAGGATTTGCAACAAGACTGAAGTCCGTTGCATTAGCACCTTGAGTTTTGATAGCTTCAGTAACTGTCTTCAATTGATCTTCTGTTGCAGCACGTCCGCTGACAGCAGTAGGATTAGTTACACTCCATGTCTTATTATCAAGACCTGTCACGTAATTACCCGTATTAGCAGGAGTTGCACCATCGGATTGTTTACCCATGGTTACAGTGCCGGCTTTCACAGTTTCCGTAGCCGTAACAGATGTAACATTAAGATCTTTCTTCAATTTAAGGCCAATCTTCGTATCATCACCGGTTTGCGTGATTTCCGTCGTAATATTATCGTCGCCGTTTACCGTTACCTTGGAGCCTAATTTATTCGTTTTTTCAGCGTTATTATCTGCGTCAAAACGAAGGCCTTTGTTGGTAAGTTCAGTTTTAGCGTCATGCAATTGACCACCGTTAACCGCATCTTTGGAATTCGCCGCAATTTCACCATCAGCCACATTGGTAATCTTTTGGTCATTTGCATTGATACCGTTCGAAGATACATAAGTCTTACCACCTACAGTTAAACCACCAGCATTAATAGTTGTACCACCAGCTGTAACACTATCTAAACCAGTCAATGTTTTCGCTAACTTCACGTTCAATGTTGTGCCATCAGATACGACACCGATATTATTATCCGTCAAGTTCGCAGCCGTAGCACCACCTTTGATGCTGAGCTTATCGCCCAACTGTTTGTTAATTACAGCGCCGCTATCTCCATCAAAGTTAAGACCTTTAGCTATATCTTGCTTATTCTTACCGATGTCAGTTGTATTTTGAGCAATATCAGCCTTGTTCTTAGCTATATCTTGTTTATTCTTGCCGATGTCAGTAGTATTTTGAGCTATTTTATCCTTATTTGTGTTAACTTGCGTATTAACAGCTTTTAACTGATCTTCCGTTGCAGCACGGCCGGTTACGGCTTGTGGATTATCTACATCCCAAGCAGTATTGGTAAGACCAGTTACCGTGCCTGCAGTACCATCAACAGATACAGGATTAGCAGTTCCTAAGGTGATTTTATCCCCTAGTCCGATTGTAAATTCCTTACCACCAGCTGCATTTGTACCTTCTTCTACAGTGATATTGCTGTTTTTAGCTTTCACAGTACTTGCCTTAGCAGTTCCACCGATAGCATCCTGTAACTGACTAAAGTTAACCGCATCAGTAGGATCTGTGCCTTTTGCTAGACCGGTAATCTTTTGATTATTAGCATTGATACCGTTCGGCGTCACATAGGTCTTACCGCCTACAGTCAACCCACTACTATTAATAGTTGTTCCGCCAGCTGTTACGCTATCCAAACCAGTTAATGTTTTAGCTAGTTTCACATTTAATGTGCTGCCATCGGACACGACACCGATATTATTATCCGTAAGGTCCGCCGTAGCACCGCCTTTAATGGTAACAGTGTCGCCCAATTTTTTATTAATCGCAGCACCGCTATCACCGTTAAAGTTTAACCCTTTATTGATATTGGTTACATTTGTATTGACCTTATCATTAACGGATTTCAACTGATTTTCCGTAGCAGCACGACCACTTACAGCTTGAGGATTATCCGCATTCCAAGACTTATTATCGAGCCCTGTCACAAAGTTACCGTTTGTACCGCCAGCACCACCAGCTTGTTTGCCCATAGTCACAGTGCCAGCTTTCACAGTATCAGCGGCAGTAACAGTAGTAACATTGAGATCTTTCTTTAATTTAAGACCGATCTTAGTATCATCACCGGTTTGACTGATTTCTGTTGTGATATTATCATCGCCATTTACCGTTACCTTGGAACCCAATTTATTGGTCTTAGTTCCACCAGTGTCCGCATCAAACTTGAGACCTGTGTTAATCACATCATTCTTCGCAGTCGATATATTATTGTTTAACTCGGTTTTAGCATTATCTATATTGCCGTTCAATTCGGTCTTAGCGTCATTAATATTCTTATTAAGTTCAGTTTTGGCATCACCGATATTTTTGTTTAATTCAGTTTTAGCATTATTAATATTGTTATTTAATTCGGTTTTAGCCGCATGAAGTTGACCGCCGTTAACTGCCTCTTTGGAATTAGCCGCCACTTCACCATCAGCAACATTAGTTATTTTCTTGTCATTCGCATTGATGCCATTCGGCGTTACATAAGCCTTACCACCTACGGTTAAGCCCCCATTATTGATAGTTGTACCACCAGCTGTCACACTGTCCAAACCAGTTAATGTCTTAGCTAGTTTCACATTTAATGTGCTGCCATCAGATACGACACCGATATTATTGTCTGTCAAATTCGCAGCTGCGGCACCACCTTTGATGCTAAGCTTATCGCCCAACTGTTTGTTGATTGCAGCACCGCTGTCTCCATCAAAGTTAAGACCTTTAGCAATAGTTGTATTGATTGTAGAGATAGCATTTTTATTGGTCGCAATATCTTGTGTGTTCTGAGTAATATTTTGCTTGTTTTGTGCAATATCAGTCTTATTTTTACCGATATCAGTAGTATTTTGAGCTATATCAGTCTTGTTCTTAGTTATATCTTGTTTATTCTTACCGATATCAGTCGCATTTTGAGCAATGTCAGTTGTGTTCTGAGCTATTTTATCCTTATTTGTATTGACTTGCGTATTAACAGTTTTTAACTGATCTTCCGTTGCAGCACGACCAGTTACGGCTTGTGGATTATTTACATTCCAAGCAGCATTAGTAAGTCCTGTTACAGTTCCTGCGGTTCCGTCCACAGTTACAGGATGTGCCGTACCTACCGCAAGTTTATTGCCCAATCCAACAGTGTATTCCTTACCACCATTCACATTGGTACCTTCTGTTACGGTTACATTTGCATCCTTTGATTTTACTGTAGTCGCCTTTGCAGTACCACCGATAGCACTTTGTAATTGACTGAAATTAACCGCATCGTTAGGCGCTGTACCATTAGCAACACCAGTAATCTTTTGATTATTAGCATTGATGCCATCAGGTGTTACATAGGTTCTAGCACCTACACTCAAACCATTTTTACTAATAGTAGTATTTCCTGCATTAACGCTCTCTAATCCTGTTAAATATTTTGCCAACTTTACAGTCAATCTACCGGTACCATCGGATACAACACCAATATTATTATCGGATAATGCCCCTGTAGCACCGCCTTTAATGACTAGAGTATCACCTAATTTTCTCTTAATCGAAGCACCTGTATCGCTGCTAAAATAGAGCCCTTTTTCAAGAGTATTATTGATAGTGTTAATATCATTCTTATTAGTAGTAATATCACCTTGTATTTTTGTGATATTTCGTGCATTGGCACCAATACGGCTTGAGTTATCTGAGATATTCTGCGTATTTTGATTAATAAAATACTGATTGGAATTAACTCTCTCATTAACCCGCTTTAACTGATCTTCCGTAGCAGCACGCCCTGTAACAGGTGCTGGATTATTTACATTCCATGATGTATTGGTAAGACCTGTGACCGTTCCTGTACCACTATCTATGGTTACAGGATGCGAGGCCGCCCCTTTCCCTACAGTAATCTTATAATTTAAGCCAACAGTATACTCCTTACCACCTTTCGCCGTTGAGTTTTCCCTTACCGTAATATTACCATCATCATTTGCTTTTACTATGGCTTCTTTAGCTGTACCGTTAATTGCGCGTTGCAACTGACCGTAGTTAACTGCATCCTGACTACCGCTACCGTCTGCAACACCTCTAAGCTGTTGATTATTGGCATTAAGGCCACCGGTTGACACATAGAGTTTATTGCCTACAGACACCCCTTTATTATCAATCGTAGCAGTTCCTGCTGTTACGCTATCCAAACCAGTTAATTTTTTAGCCAATTTCACATTTAGTGTGCCATTTCCGTCTGCTTGAACCCCAATATTGTTGTCAGCCAAAGCACCGGTAGCGCCACCTTTTATTCTTACTGTGTCACCTAATTTTACTTGGTTCTGAACAAAGTTATCACCATAAAAGAACAATCCCTTATCGATATTGTCTTTATTATATCTAATAGCATCGTGGATCGTGCTTTTACCTGTAAAGCCGATATCACTCATCGTTAATTTACCGGTATCAGGATCGAGCGCTGCATTACCGCCAAGGATATTTTTAGTAGTAGTGGCTAAATTGCCCAAGCTATTTGCTACGGCATATAGCTGACTACCATTAATAGCATCTGTAGACGAAGGATTCATACGCCCTGCTGCCACATTTGTAATCGTGCGTTTTACTGTATCATTACCAATACTTACGGTAGAATCTGCCGTTCCTCCCGCTAAATTCTTATACCACAAACCATTTACAAGCTGATTCGGTGTACTATGAGTATCCGCAGTCGCAGAATTAGTACCTAATGCAACTGAGCGATTATGATTTTTGTTTACCGTCGTATTTCTACCAAGAGTAACACTATCCTCTGCATTGCTAACTGCACGATTACCGATGGCAATACTATTTTTCTGAACTGAGTCAGAATCTGTACCAATAGCTATAGAAGAATCCTCACGGGCATTACTTTCCCAGCCCATTGCAATGGAGTTGAGTCCTACTGCATAGGAGTTTACACCAAGAGCTCTGGACCCTTCGCCCTTAGCTTGTGCATTATTACCAATTGCAACGGCCCATTTACCTCTTGCCTGCGACCCGTTACCCATTGCAACCGCACCACCGGCAGCAGCTTTAGCATTATTACCAAAAGCCATGGAGGATCCACCCCAAGCTCTGGCATTGGTACCAAATGCTTGATCATTATCAGCACCTATATAATTACCGGCCTCATCATATCCAGCCCAAGAGGTATTACCGAGGGCAAAACCATTTAAAGAAGCTACTTTTGTCGCATTTCCTATCGCAACACCATTATTTACTTCAACCGTTGCATTTCTTCCGATTGCAACACCTTGCACATTACCAACATTATTCCTATTAGTTTTTGTAACAGTAGCTCCTGTCCCCAAAGCCACACTGTTATCCGCCAGTGCTGTGCTATTATCACCCATTGCTACAGTGCCATTTTTAGCCTGAGCACCAGCCCCTTGCACAATAGTACTCCCATGCACGATCATTGGGGACATCACGGACATACACAAAGCCGCAGCAATTACAGGCCCTGACATCTTGGCAAATACCGATGTCATTGTCGAACGTTTCGACATATTTCTCGCTGTTTCAGCCACAACGACATAACATCCCTTTGTACGACTCCAGATTACTTTAAAAATTCGGTTCATCTCGTCTTACTCCTTGCATAAAACTATCAGATTATATGAATATAATAAAATATTTTATAACTATTTTAAAAAGTAAAAATACAGTTAATATATGGCTATTTACCGATGCATATTATATTAAACATATCATATTCTATGGTAAAAGTAAAAAATTTTTCACTCTACACTCACTTCCAAATCATAAATATTTATGAATATACAAAAACTCCGCCATATACCTTATGAATATGCTAAATGTACTAATTTTTTCGCATAAAATTAACTTCATGAAAAAAATGTATTTCACTTTAGTAAACTATTATAATCTAACTATTACTCACCTATTTTAATTACATTACAAAATACCATGATATATATATACTCAAATAGTCATTAAATCTATTTTTTGCATGCAAAAAGGCGCCAAAAGCATTTCGCTTTTGGCGCCTTTTATAGACACTGCCTTAACAATATGTTATTTTATATTATTTTAAGCCCGCTTGTTGCATCAATAATGCAATTTGCGCTCTCATTTCTTCATTGTCGCGTTGTACTTTTTCGTACTTAGCTTTCAAAGCAGTCATTTCATCTTGCATTACGTACATGGAGCTAATAGGGCCACCTTTGTAACGTTCAGGAACTGCTTTCTTCGCATCGGAAGTACCGAATTTACGAGTTACAC
>ERZ1106961.332-NODE-332-length-22225-cov-3.558277_pt1 | contig 22225 bp, 17 predicted proteins | sample MGYA00403680_ERZ1106961 | MGnify/ENA primary metagenome ERZ1106961 (study PRJEB35170, sample SAMEA104062419) | human gut metagenome | biome: human gut; feature: human-associated habitat; material: faeces | place: Denmark | collected 2012-06-08 ... | reverse complement strand
CGAACTCCTTTTCTTCCCTTCCTATTTATTCACTGTAACCAGACTCACCTCCTTATGAATGAGACGGAACTGACTGACTATTCAATCCTGTAACTCAATCACCTTCTTTCTTTCGCCTATGGATTCTTTAACTGTAAACTAAGACTCAACAAGAATGAGACGGATGGCACTCTGTTACTCTCCTGTCTGTAAACAAGGTAAAGCGGAAAGCAAGATTCATTCATTCATTCTTTCTAAATGGGTAAAGCTATTTTACGGTCGAGTTGCTTTTCTCCTCTTTATTCTTCTTTCTTTCATTTCACAAGGTAGTAAATAAATGGAATAGAATGGAATAGGTGTTTGATTGACCTCTTTCTCTGTTCTTTCCTTTGATTCCGCTTGCAAGACTCACTGCAACTCTTATGATCTTACCTCCTGACCCTCTGGATTCTTGAACTGCTCTTGATCCTGAAAAAGAAAGTCAAGACTATCGATTAACGATCCTGATGGAACTCAATCACTATCACTATTCTTTCACTAGGTTCAGTAGTTAATTCATTGCCTCTCTCTTCACCTGTGCCTTCCCTTCTTTCATTGAACTGGGTCAAGCTGCTTGCTTCTCTCATTCACCTCGATAAAGCATATTCTTTCTCCTTCCAAAGAAAGTGTTTGAAGTCTAAACTCCTTCCCTTCCTTCCTTATCTCCTTCACTCGGATATGACTCGTCCCCTTGTCTCGCTGTTCCTCTCCTCTCCTCTTCGCGTCTCACTGCTGGCTGGGTTGGTTCTTTCACTGTAACCTAAGACTCCTTATTCCTTCTCCCTCCTTCACTGTCATATTATCTCCTGTCCCTGATTTCAGGAGGTAAATAGGTGGTTGGTTCAGTAGCTCTTTGTTTGATTGAAGGAACTGTCAACTAAGACTCAAGCGCAAACCTTTTCCTTCTTTGACTCGGTAAAAGAGAACTACTCCTTATTCCTTCTCCTGAACAACTAGTTACTTCCCCTGAACCTACTTCTGTATTCTTTCATCACTGTAAAGAAGGGGCGAAAGATGGATTCTTTCTTTTCTCTTCTCCCTCCCGCCTGAACTGGCGTATTGTCTGTCTCCTGTCCCTGATTGAAGGAACTGTAAGAAAAGACTGAAGATGCATATTCAATTCATTCATTCTGCTGAACCTCTTCTACCTATTTCTTCTTTAACTGATCTTTTCTTTCCCGAGGTAGGTAATGTTGAAGTCAATCCTTCAGATGAATGAAACAGTAAACACGACTTATTCATTCATGATCGTGAACTGGAAGTAAAGACGAAAGAAGAATCAATGATCGTTCACTGTCAGTCAATCCTCAACTCAAGATTCAACCTCAAACCGTCACCTCTGCTTCTCTCCTTCGGTCTCTTTTCTGTTCTTTCTCCTCTTTATTCTTGAACTCTGTAAACTGTATTCTGATTCTTTCACTCGGCTGATCTGACCTCATTCCCTTCTTTTCTTTCTGTAGGTCTGTTTGCTCCTACAAAAACTCATACGGTGTGTCTCCTACTCCTGAACCTATCGGTCTCACTCTCCCCTCTCCTTTATTTACAGGTTCTTCAAATTCAAAGCTATTTTTCTCTCCTTTACAGTCTCGCAGCTTCTCCCCTTTCTTTACGGTCTCTGATCTTTCTCCTTAATTCGAGTTCGTTATTCTATCACAGTAAACTCTGTCTCACAGCTTCTCCCCTCTCCTTTCTCAACTCTTAGTAAAGCGCGGTAGCCCTTGTGTATGTATATTAAGGCTCTTCTGTCTGCTATCAATTCAACCGAAAGAAAGACAAAAACCCCGTTCGTTTTGTATCGAGACTTGTTGCAGGATTTTTGACTCATTCCATACTGTGCATAATTGAAGGAAATCGTTCGATAACACTGATTCCTATTTCTTTTCTCAATGATATCCGAGGATCAAGACAATTCCCGCGAAACTCTTTCATTTCCTCCTTCTTCTTTTTATTCTGACAAAGCAGCAAATAGCATTTCCTATTGATTTGTCCCCTGGCTGGACTGGACCTATTCTGATTCTGAATTATCTGTCGCTACGCTGTTCCCAAGGACTAGCAAAATCGAAATAGCGAAATTCTTGGGTCATCTCAATGGGTTCAGAAACCACACGTTTCTCTGGATCATCATAGCGTACTTCCACATATCCACTCAGAGGAAGGTCTTTTCGTAATGGATGCCCCTCGAAACCATAATCTGTTGATATACGGCGTAGATCCGGATGATTGATGGAAGAAACACCAAACATATCCCAAACTTCTCGCTCCCACCGGCCGGCTGATGGAAATAGACTGACTACCGGAGATATTCGTGTTACTTCGTCTGCACGGGTTTGTACACGAATGCGTGAGTTATACCGAGTACTCAGTAAATTATAGACCACTGCAAATCTGCGTTTTCGAGAGGGATAATCAACTCCGCAAATATCGATCGAAACTTGAACCCTTGTATAGGTATGCAATTTGAGAAAGCACAACAATTGAAATAGGTAGTCCGTATTGGTATCCGATCTATTCCCATGTTCCGATCTTTCTCTTTTTTTGACCCATTTCTTGGGGAGAGTCTCCCAACTATATTTGAAAATGGATTGGTTATCCATAAAGATAAAGAAAGCTTGATTGTAGTTCCGCTTCTTGCTCAAAAAATGCGGAAAGACTTGTTTGTCGGAAATCGCCGGTTGGCTTTGTCCGGAAAGTCATGGGAGTGGGCATTGCTGAGGAGAAAATCAGACTGAAATGGCCTATTGATTGAAGCTCTACGCTGTGGAATCGTCCGCAAGTAGCCTTCTCGTTAATCCTTTGCCTTTGAGTTCAAGGAGGGAGGAAGGCTTTATAAAAGCGGCTTTTGCCATTCTCAATCGCCTTCATCGCCCTGGGGAGGAATCTGAGGTCGCCTCTTCTCTTCTTTCTTTCTTCTCCAAGAGAACATTGATTGGCAGCCCCACCCACGTCTGACTCTTCATCCACTGGAATGGAACGAGGATGAACGAGCTCGGCGGCCTTTTGCTTTAGCTCTTCGGCCCGAGCCTCAAAAAGGTTCATTTGCCGTTCCACTCCCCGATACTCCTTGGAAGAGATTAGCCGGCGAAAGTCCTCCCTTTCCTGTTCACTCAATTCTCTGAGGTTGAGCCCAACCGGGCAGACCTGATGATCCGCTCGTAGCCTTAGCTTATCGACGGGTCTTGCATTAGATAGATACAGCATTTTCTTTGACTCATGCCTTGGAGAAGAACGTTCTTTGTTTGAGTTTGAAGTCGTTACCTTGCGGGAGCCACCTGGGGGAGACCCTTCTCTCCTTTTTTTCTGATTTCCATATGGTATGGTGAATCACTTGTTCAGTCGACTGAACACCGTGTCTGCTTCAACTTCACCCCTCGTCTCGTGTAGTGTAGCAAGACTAAGAAGTGGTCAACTTCATTGTTGAACGAGCAAGTATTTCTTAGTTGCCTGTCTCTTTTTTGATTCTTCCTCCACTCACAGGGGCGAATAGAGTCTAATACACTCTTTCTTGGCTAGTGTAGCAGACTCCATGAGAGGTCATTCGTAAGGGCACCGTATAGTTCGATTCTATTTTGGGGCGTAACATTGTGGTTGTTCCCTTTCCCTCGACTGCCCGAGAAAAAGAAGTGAAAGAGGCATCTTCCATTCATATCGATTTAGGTTTTTCTGCACCATATTTAGATCTTCCTCTTCTTCGATCCGGAATTCCCAGCAAATCCTTGACTCCTCGAATACAATGGGATTTCACACCTGGCGAATCTTTCACTCTACCTCCTCTTATTAAGACCATAGAATGTTCCTGCAAATTATGACCTTCGCCCGGAATGTGAGCAAATATATCATGTCGATTGCTCAACCGTACTTTGGCTATCTTACGTGGAGCTGAATTAGGTTTTTTCGGTGTTCTCGTTGAAAGACGGGGGCGTACTCCTTGCTTCTGGGGACATTGATCCGAAGCTCGAGTACGGTCCGTGCGCCGTTTTTCTTCTCTACCATGACGAATCAATTGATTTAATGTGGGCATCGCTCTTTCCTTTGTCCTTCCCCCCTCTTTTTGCCCTCTCACTAGTTAGTGATTACTCCCGATCCAAAGCACCCCTTTTCCATTCATAGAGAAATCCAATCGTCAAAATAAATAAAAAGGCCATCATGGACCAAGATCCAAACAGATCAATCTTGTTGAGAGGTACTGCCCAAGGAAAAGAAAAGGTGACTTCCGGATCAAGGATAATAAATAAAATGGAAACAAGATAAAATCGTATATCGAAACGACTTCTGGCATCACCGGAAGGATCGAAACCACATTCATAGGCCGACAATTTTTCTGGATAGGTTGAACTATTGGAAGCAAATGGAAAAGGAAGACCGAGTGGGATCAAAGAAACTAGCAGACTGATCACTAAATAGATACAAATAGGTGCAAATTCTGACATCACCACAGCCCACTTGTTGGTTCTTTCGCTCCTTGATCGCGGAGCGGCATACCGAAAAAGAAAAGAAGAAGAAGAAGAAGAAGAAAAAGCCCATTACGAAACCTTCACTATCAAGTTCAAGATAATGAAAGAAATTACAATGAGAAATTTAGCCGGATGAAGATCAGAAAAAAGCAGCACTCAAACGAGGCGGGAGATCCATGTGAAGCAGACCTACAATCCGATAAGGAGAGATTCAATCAACCTCAGAGAGGAAAACTAGGGATTCCCGCATAATCAGGTAGCCTCGCGGCAATTCAATCTCGAAACACACAACCACAACAATCAAATAGAAAGACTACGGCGAAAGCACAACAGCATCTCCACCATCTTGCACAGCCGGAGCACAGACCCAAACCCACTAATCCCCTCTCAGATTAGATATAAGTTAGTTCAATGATAGATAGGTCTTTAACAAAGCAAAATCAAGAAGGAAATACCTTAGCATCTTACTGATTCGTATGAAATTAGCACGATTTTCCCGGTTTTGAACATCACTGAGATAGGCTTAGCAACGAACCATTGACTGACCCTTGGTTCGGGAGGGAGAAGTTTATTCATTCAATGGATGGAGCTTTATTTGTTTGATCTAGTAAGGGGGGTGTTAGAAATAAGCCACTGCCCGACGAAACTGCGGTTTACAAGCGACCCGGGACATCGAGCGAAGAGCTCCAATGCGCTCGGAGCTACGCGGATGCCTCGCATAAGCCGGATCAACTGACAACGGCATTCTGGAAACTGTTGGGCCAGCCACAATTGGTGTAATGTCTGTCTGTCTGGGTGCGTATGGCGAGAAAGCCCCTACTCCTAACAAGTCGGCTGACAAAAAGGGTTGAGTCGTCTTTTTCCCGCTTTCACCTTCGATTGCGAAGGGATTTGAGACCGGGGTTCAATTCGCTTCTCTCTCTCCGGCGAGGTTTGAACTTCGCGTGGTGGGAAGGCCCTTGCAATTCGCATCTTCCTGTCCAGCAAAGAAAGTGAAGGGGAGCAGACAGCAAGTTGGAGGACGCTGCAGAACCGCGTGATTGATCCATGCCATTCCCTAATTGAAGCACAAGTTGTAAAGCCTGAAGAGCCTCAGCCCCTTTCCTTTCCAGTCGAGCTTCTTCGCCCCTACCTTTCTATTTCCAAAAATGAAAGCTGACTAGCAATCGCTCGGTTTTCTTATTAGCATGGGATTGGATGTTTGAAAGACAGAACATCTATTAGAAGGCAGGCAATCCCCGGGGAATTCCTATCGATTTCGGATAACAATCCATCTTTCTCGCTTTCGCTCTTTTTCCCAATCAATCGCGAGGGTTCCGGACATCAGAACGCAAGCGCCGGAATCGAACAGAACGTCCGAGGACGAAAGAAAAATGCTTCGCGGGGAACTCCTTTCATGTCGGCTCGTGCCGGTTAGACGTCGGCCATGAAATCCAGCACTATACCGAGCGGATCACAGACATTCCTCGGGCAAACGGAACTATGCGCGATTCGCGAGAGAATCGCCTGAAGCAAGGTATGGCATTCAGGGTCTGAACGCGGGGAGAAATCTTTCTTCATAGATACACAAGACATTCATTGCTGCTGATCTAAAAAAGATCTTAGCCAAAGGGCGTTAGCAGACGTTTTTCATTCCCGGTCCAACCGTTTCAAAAGTCAAAGTCCACCTAACCAACCAACCGGTTACCTTTGTAAACGCGCTAAAACAGGCCTCTCTATAGGTTCGCCTTTCGTCTCGTTTCGAATATTCTAGTATCATCTATAATTAGTAGCCAGATCGTCTGAAGCATGAACAGAATCACCTTTCTTTGTTCCGAAGGCCTAGCGAGTTAAGCGAGTTCCTTTTCTTTCTCCGGACCGATGACTCGCTTGTTCAGTACTGCTAACTATTATAGATAGGAGGAGTCCCCTCAATCAAGACTACCAGTAGTTTCGGTTGTAGAATCTCGTGCTAGTTTAGTTAGGTTGTGGTTGGATTGGCTGCAAGCGGAACGTAGGCGCTTTAGGTTAGGTGTGTGTTGACCATGCACTCTCGCGGAAGGAATGGAATGTCGTATTTCTTATATGGGTGGTGTGGTGATTGACCTCAATGCTAATGGTTATCCCCAAGGTTCAACGAATGAATCAAGCTATGATCGTACCCAGCCAGGGATGATGGTCTTACTCTTCTGTCTCCAAGCCGGCCATAATAGAATAGAATAGATAGGCGAAGCTGCCAATAACATAGCTGTCTGTTCTCGCCTATCGATAGATAGTAGGTTGCTTCCAAGCTCAAACCATTGGAAACGGAATTGCTACTTTCTTCTTCTTATTGATAGAATAGAATGGTATTCCCCTGTCAAATCTAGTCTAGGGAGAGAGAGAACTGGAAGAGAGAAGGAACAAAGATCATATAAAAGGATTATCAAGTCTAATGGGAGAAGAATGGCTGACCTTTTGAAAGAATACAAGCCTTCCAGACTCCAAAATCTAACCCAAGCTAACCCACGGGGCGGGCCACAACCGAAAGGCGCTAGACGGACTAACGGCAAGCGAGAGAAAGTGCCCCTATGTGTAAAACCTTGCCGCGGGAGAGTCTTTCGCCAATGAGAATACAGAAAGTTTTTGGGCAAGACAAGAAAGGAACTAAGGGATAAGAGCAGATTGCTGGCGATGACTTGGTGAAGGGAATCTATGAGAGAAGGTTATCGAACCGGGTTCCGACCGAATAGAGCGCAGAGCCAACGAGTTCAGTCGAACAGCGTAACGAGTCTAAGGGCGGAATCAAGCTTGAAAGGAATGGGCGTACGTAGGCTTAACTTAATAGTGAACACCGCTTCTCGATATGAAATCAATGACTTAAAAGACAGATGCCGGCCGAGAGAAAGAGACTGATATATTACGTTGCGAAGAGAGATCGAAGACGCGGATTTTCTGACGCAGTGTGGGCACTGGATGGAAAAGACAGAGAAGAGAACAACCCACCGGAAGGGCATACCTCAGGAGCACCCCCGTCAAACATCGAGATGCACGAAGCCGACCTATATCTCGAAAGAAAAATGCCGGAAAGGCAAATGAAAGATGAAAGCCAAAATCCGGGGAGTGTGAGATACGCGGACGGGGAGCAGCCGAACGCAGGGGCTTCCAGCAGTGATAGCTGCCCCCACCAGATGGGCCGCCCAAACCCTGGAGCTAACATTTCAATCGGAAATCCACGTCGGATCGCGGCGAGACGCAAAAGGCAGACTGAAGCTCCGGATCACAAAATGCAAGACAACAAGGGGCAAGCAAACCAAGCGCTTGCGCGAAAGAAGAAGCGAATCAAATGGAGACATGGAGAAGAAAAGAGAGATTTTCGAGCCTGCAAGCTGCAAGCAACAACGGTGGAAAAGCCGTTGCGCGCTAGCTTGTAGTTTAGGGGTCTCGTAGGTAGGGGTGCCCTTTTCGAAAACGGATATCCTTTCTAAGGTCAGCTTTTTGGAACCCTAGTTTTGGAGTTTTCCCCAACCTATACCCTTACTAATAAATCAAAAAAAGGAGCTTACCTTTTTCAGCTGCATTGCACTGCCGCATAAACAATGGATCCGCTCGCTGGGCTGGATGAGCTACCTTCTATCTATCTGGCCTCTGTACTAACTAGTAGTGGAGTGGCTTGCTACTTTCAATCATCAAAGGAAAATGGAGCAAGGGAGAAAGAAGTTGTCCCCTCTTCTATGGTAACCCGCCTTAGGTCATCTAGAGTGCTCCGCCCGCCACCGCATATCTAGAAAAAGAGGGAGCGGGGAAGGAAGGAAGAACAACCGTTTGACTTTGGCACATGAGCTGGGGGGTTTGGCTAGGTAACATAATGGAAATGTATCGGACTGCAAATCCTGGAATGACGGTTCGACCCCGTCCCTGGCCTCGGGGAGTAGCGAGCTGCACGGAACGATCATTAATCAAAGGGGGCTTCCCAACAAAGGAAATCAAAAGACAACATTCTGGAACTTCCAAAAACCAAAGAAATGCAAGATACATGAGAAGGAGCTTTTTACGTAACCCTTCCATAGAATGAATTCGGTAAGGGTAGAATACGCCCCATGGTCGATCGAAGGTCCTGTGCCACTTTCACTCCAATCTATCTGACCTTCAATCCATCTTTCTTTGTCTAGCCAGCTCATAACCAAATCTTAGACCAGGCTGACACAAACAACCTTTTTCGTTTTGGTTGAGGAAAAGGAAGAAACCCCAGCGACCAAGCACTTCTGCCCCCAAAAGCGGAGACCGAACAACCAACCGCCAAGTTGTCGAGGACACGTCTGAAGAGGAGGCGGGCGCCCTATCTATCAGTTTACCACCCTACCCACTAATGGACTATGAGGGAGCGGGCAGGCGAACGGGAACCTGCCGAGAACCCGAACCGCTTGACTGACTGGAATACTCCATTTCATTAGGGTCGAGGATGGATGAAACCAATCATCATCGCCGAAGCCGGGAAACAGACCGCTGCGCAACGACTAGGACTCGTGTACGAGGAGTTTGTGAGCTACCACTCATGCAGAAAGACCCGCAACTCTCGAAGAGGAAGAGGACACCAACCGCCCGAATCACTGTAGCAAAACCTCCCTTTACTCAATGGATAGCCCTTAATTCAAGAGAAAAAAGAAGAAATGAGGGAGAAACTAGTGATGATTGCCATGAATGCAGCCTTCGAGGACATGTACAATCTGGTCTTTGCTCCTATCAACATGGTGCACCTCCGCGTAGAGGGTCCCGTGGAGACTTTGACCGAATTAATAGGGAGAAATTGCTCGACATTTTGATTGAGGAAGAGAATCCAGGATTCACGCTTTTTTCGTTCGATATGTGCTGATGCGTACTCCCGTTATCGATGGACGGGGGAAGTGAATGACGAGACCGGCTGGCTTGGCTTAACCTAACCCTCTCTTGATGGCGAATCTTGATTGACTGACACTAGGAACCGATTCGGAGAAAGAAGAAGCATGGCATGAGGACGGACAAATTGCCGATAGCGAATTACTTGACTCGATAGATGGAGGGAGGGCCCCACAACTCAAGCACGAAATCCATGTTGAGTCAACAATCAATCATCGAGAAGGGAAGGGCACCACCAAGCGAGATCGAGACCAGCACCTTGCCCTTGGATAGGGTTCCAAACCTGCCTTCTTCAAATATCCAAAAAGGTCGGACTAACAAGCGAGAAACGTCGACTTTGATAAGGGGGGCGCGCTAGCTTACTAATAATAGTGGGCTTTTTCAGCTTGACCAGAATCCATTCTATTATAGAATAGCAGAAGTGCTACTTAGTAGTCGAAACTCGGAGAGAGAGAGAGGGGACTCTTTCATACCTGCTAACTCCTAGGATGAGAAGTAGGTCCCTTGTTTTTGGCAGGAATAGTTCCAGCCTTTGTTGCCACTCGGTAGAGTGAGTCTACTTAGCGAACTGGCAGGACGCATCGATTGATCCATATGAATCTCGAGAGTGGATGGTTGACCGCCGCCCCCTTGTCCTGGAGGCTCTCCGGCCGGGGAGGGGCTTGCTATCGTAACCTTTTCTCCCGGTGTATGTGAAAAAGAGTGACTCATTTTGTTCGGTCAGAAGTTGGTCCAAAGAACGAGAGTGGGCTTCCTTAAGTCCGTTGTTCCTCAGTAGCTCAGTGGTAGAGCGGTCGGCTGTTAACTGACTGGTCGTGGGTTCAAATCCTACTTGGGGAGAATGACGAGTTCTTGCTTTTCTGACCTAGCAACCCCTGTCCTTCTCCGTCGTTTCTAAACGGGAAGAATCGTGGGACATCAAAAGTGGCAAGTTGTTGGTTTTGATTCCTCACTCTCGTATAGAAAAACTGGGTTCGTTCAATTCTTAGGGAGAAGAAAGAAGGATCCACTGGGAATGAATGGGAAGACTGAATTAGTATCTGACTGCCGCCGAAAGGAATTTGTCTCCACTAGCGTCATTCGAAGAACGAAAAAACAGGGTGACGATTTAGTTAGGTAGTCTCGATGGATGTAGTGCAATGGCTAAAGCTCTGCCAGCTTCTTGTAGACTGAACTCTCTTTCTTCTCTTTAGTTTAGGCTCCGAGTTGTTTTTGGGTGTGGGATGGTCTAAATTAGCTTCTAACTAGTGGCAACGAAGTTCTTGGTAATTAAGAAGGGGGAAGGAAGATCTCCACTCATTTCATTCATTCAGTGCCTGCGGTGAGGCGCGACCCAGAACAAAGAAAGGGGGAAAGCTTGCTTGCTGTAGCCCTCCCCTCTTTTTGTAGACTAGGCTTGGTAAGCGTAAGCTATTTAAGTAGGCTCTCGAGAAGGGTAGACTCGCTGCTTCGCTCAGCGGAAGAGCCTGACTTTCTCAACTCTTAGTCAAGCGGGAGCGCCCAACCTATGGGCTTTGAAAGGATAGGGGAAGGGAATAAAAGAAGAAGAAAGAGGGTCACTCCTTTTAGGAACATGGCTTGTTTGTTCATTCACTTGCTCATTAACTCGCAGCTTAGCCAGAAGCGACGAAGGGGGAAGTGTAGAAGCTTTGCCCCTTGCTTTACAGAGATTGTTATGAACTGACTAAATGACTGGATTCTCCCGGAACGCTAGCTAAGCTAATAAATAGTAATTAGTCCCTTCAATCAAATCAAAAAGCTTATTGATTGATTCAGGGCGCGGTCTTCCTTCTTCGAACTCATTGAGGGGGGCCTCGGCCCGGGAAGGGGAGAGTGGCCGAGCGGTCAAAAGCGACAGACTGTAAATCTGTTGAAGTTTTTCTACGTAGGTTCGAATCCTGCCTCTCCCACTTGTTTGTTGTAGACTGAAGAGAAGAGAAAAGAGGCATTCGTCATCGTAGCCCAGGGAGCTTCGCTCTTTCTTTCTTTTTTTCCGTGGCGTGAAGTGAAATTGTATCGTATTTCAGTTTATAGAGGTTGGCGAATTACTACGATCTATAGATTCCCATCGATAGACAATCCCAACCAGAATAGAAGCGAGTGGCTTCCGGTTTTGCTTGTAGTCGTTGTCTTTTATGTAGTGGTCGGCCTTCCCTTCCTACACGCGCCCGCCAGAATGCCTCCTTGGTTCTGCACGAAGCCAAGCCAATACATACGATAGGCGAAGTCAAGACCCCCATTTCATAGCGCCTGGGGAACGCAAGTTTGATCGAGGATTGGAGGGAGAGTATATAGAGGTGGAATCGGGATGGATTTATGAGTCTTTGTGCGAGCCGTATGCGGTGAGAGTCGCACGTACGGTAACGAGGGGGGTTCGCGTCTATACGTGTAGTGTGGTGTTTGGGCCTACCCACCCTATTTGTTCCATGATCTATGGGTCTACTGGAGCTACCCACTTCGATCAATTAGCCAAGATTTTGACCGGATACGAAATCACTGGTGCTCGATCTAGTGGTATTTTTATGGGGATTCTATCTATCGCTGTAGGATTCCTATTCAAGATCACTGCAGTTCCTTTTCGGGCGGCTGTAGGACGGACGGCCGCCTATAGGTGGTAGGGTAGGGTGGGTGGTACCGCTCAGATTGTGGCCAATCTTCCTAACCGCGCGCGGGCCGGGCTTAGAGCACGTGAAACTCATCACTACCTCGTAAGGGCGTTGAGACCATAGCATGTTACACGAAAGCGCCGCTTTCTCTGTAGTCTTGTCACACAGCAGCCCGCCTAGAAGAGCCACTCGCTCTGTAGTGTTGTCACATAAGATAAGCACTAGCCCGCCTGATGGCCGGGCGAATCTAAGTTCTCTTCCGGTCAACTGTCCACCCAGTCAAGTGCAAAAAACACAGTAGAATCACGCAAGGCACCCAGCTGGTGTGCTTCCTGCCCGCGAGGAAAGAAAGAAGAGCGACAGGGTTGAGTTCAGATTTGACTGTTTGCAGCATGGGAGCAGATTACCCAAAAAATCCCTGGGAACAATGAAAAAAAAGATATCTCGGTAACGAAAACTATGGGGGGCTGTATTGGCGAGATCCAACGGTGAACAGCTGCCCAAAAGAAAAACCGCCTGGAAGTCCGAGGACCTTTAGTACCCTACCCCCAAAACACCTTCGCGCCAAGCAAGACCGCCCTTGTCCCTTTCCTTTCTCCATTCCGCCTCCCCTTCTTTATGAGCTTTGTTCCAATCGAGTATAAGGCAAAGCAAAGCAAAAGTCGTTCGTATACCTCTTTTTTGACCTACTTGACGAAAGGGAACAAAGTCTCGTTTCCGGGTTTATGGATTGGATTCAGTCAGCTAAACTCATTCCTTTTTATTATGTTGTGACGGGTTACCGGCGAATGCTTCCAAAGGCGACCCTCTCGAGTTTCCGGCAGTTTACGTCATTGAAGTAGTCTTTCTTTCGTCATCCTACCAAACTAAAGAAGTCACTATCAAGCAGCGAGCCCTTATTAGTTTAGTAATAGTAAAGTCAAGCTAAAAAAAAACGAGAGATTAACCTGCGGTGCGCTACGCCCGGCAACTCATCAAGCAATTTCTTTGCGCTTTCATTTCAGTGATGAGGTCCCAAAGAAAGAGGGAAGTAGGGCTCCTATTGACTAAAGGTGGATTCTTCGCTTTCCTTGAGAATGAAAGTAGCTATTCAGCCCCTACTACTGACTTTGTTTGATTCAAAAGGCGAACAGCCAGCCAGCCCCCCCAACTAGTCGTATGAGGTGGGGTGCTTGTGGTAAGCTGCTTTCTTTGGATATGAGGAATTACTAAAAAAAAGAAAAGGCAAAGTCCGGTATTTGACGAAGATCTTTCGATCAATAGATAGGATTTAGTGTTCGATATAGGGGATAGGATCCATCTGCTCTTTCTTTCTCAATTTGAGATATAGAGATATAACGATGATATCAAAAGAAATAGGGAGATGATAAAGAATACATATCTATCTATTATTCCTCTGAGTTTTTCAGTGCAAGACAGGAAACCTCCTTTTGTCATCCCTGCTGCTTTCCAGATTTTGTATTGAACGCATGGCGTAGCTAGGACCTGAAAATCATCTTTGAGCCTACCTATGTTCACACCCCTCTTTGTTTGAATCAGGCTAGTAAAGAATGCCCGCCAAGTTCAGATAAGGAAATGCTTCCCCCAACCATGAAAGGAAAGGCTCGACGAAGGGAGGGGAAGGAAAACGCTTTCGGAGATCGAGATTGGATTTCTTTTTCATCAAAAACGAAGACGAGGATGGCCTACGGTGCGTCTTATCTGAAGGGAACAGGCTTTTTCGAAAGCGGTGGTATGATTGCCGGGCCCTCTCCTCGTTCTGCCCGCTGGCCTATTAGGTAGGATAGCAGTCTTCGGGCTTTGCCTGCCCTTTCTCATACTCATCAAGAATTCCGGCTTGGCCCGGGAAAGCGCTGGCAACAAAAGGAAGGGGTCCATGTAGCTGCTGCGCCCGCCCCCTTCTTAGTCAATGGGTCAGCAGGTTCGGCATCCACGTCAGAAAAGAGAGAATCCACTTCAGATAACCACGGCCTCTGTCTGCTAGGCTGCGTGTGGAATAGCCGAGAGCGGACCTTTTTGGATATATAATCCAAGTCGAGAGTGGAGTTACGGAAACAGCCGTCTGATGGAAAACAACTTTCACGTTCGGTTCAGAGAGCACTTTTTTCGTTGATCATTCCTCGTTCCCTTTCGTGTTCATTCCACAGCGGCGAATTCTCAACTTGTGGGGCCCTATCTATTCCATCTCTCAAGCCCCGAAGAAAACCCCCCTCCCCTTCGGACTCCATATCTCTTTTGACTCTATATATGTGGGCACCTGATATCTATGAGGGTTCCCCCACGCCGGTTACAGCATTCCTTTCTATTGCGCCTAAAATCTCTATTTTTGCTAATATTTCACGTCTTTCTATTTATGGTTCCTATGGAGCTACATTGCAACAAATCTTCTTTTTCTGCAGCATTGCTTCTATGATCTTAGGAGCACTGGCCGCCATGGCCCAAACGAAAGTCAAAAGACCTCTAGCTCATAGTTCAATTGGACATGTAGGTTATATTCGTACTGGTTTCTCATGTGGAACCATAGAAGGAATTCAATCACTACTAATTGGTATCTTTATTTATGTATTCATGACGATAGATGCATTCGCTATAGTTTTAGCATTACGGCAAACCCGTGTCAAATATCTAGCGGATTTGGGCGCTCTAGCCAAAACGAATCCTATTTCGGCTATTACCTTCTCCATTACTATGTTCTCATACGCAGGAATACCCCCGTTAGCCGGTTTTTGTAGCAAATTCTATTTGTTTTTCGCCGCTTTGGGTTGTGGGGCTTACTTCCTAGCCCCAGTGGGAGTAGTGACTAGCGTTATAGGTCGTTGGGCGGCCGGAAGGTTGCCACGAGTAAGTCAGTCTGTTTGGGAGACGGAAGGCAGTTCTCCGTGCACCGGACACGTAGCTTACCGAATCAGTTGCGACACGGATGGGAATGCATGCTCCGAAAGATAGGGTCGAGTCTGATACATCAAACGTCTACTCCCTTGTACGAGTCCACAATCACTACACGAGATGAACCTTGGTTTGGTGAATTGAAGTTGGCCTTAGGTGTAATAGAATAGGACTCCCAGTTACTGCGCGCGATCGTATACTGAGGTGCTCCCCGCCGGTTGTTGGAACGACGCGAGCCGGGCCTCGATTCAGAAAGATTCAGGGCCAAACACGAAATAGATAGGGGGTTACTAATTCCCCATCTCATTGGGGGCAGAAAACGAATCGACATCTCGATGTGAGACAGCCTTTTCCATTTGAGTTGGGAAAGAACGGCGAAGTCCATCCGAACCGTCCAATGAAGAATAAGAGGAGAACAAACAAAGCGCCAATCGCGCGCGAAGTGCGGAACGGACACAGATCAAAAAAAGAAGTGGGGAGACGAGCTCATTCCCTTCGCTTCCTGGGCCACAAAGCAGTGCAGTCTTTCCTGGCCAAATCAAGGATTTGGGGCTTCACGCTACTTAATCAATCCATTTTTTGAGTCAGATCTATGAATAGAAAGATGGATGAATCTATCGAGATTCGATTTCATTCAACGGTTGATTCAAAGAACAGCGCTTAGCCCCCCCGCTCATGAAACGGCTCTGCTGCAATGGATGGCAGAGGGTCCGTAGTACCCAAAGCACTGGAGTCATCCTGTAGCCGGGAAGGGGCCTAGAAGTGCTGACTACTACACCACACTACACTTGGCTCTACACATTTACAAAGCTAACCCCTGTCCAGTCCCTGGCAGAGCTCAGGAAGTGGGTTTCAATCCTTATTCCTTATCCCCTCGCCCAGGCTAACAACGGGGCCTTACGGGGAGAGTGGAGCCTCAAGAAGCACTGTTGAGAGGAAGATGCTTGGCCCCTCTTCATTCTCTACACAGGGTTACAAACCTTTCTTCAACCAACATAGGTGACAACGAGCGAGGCAGAGATGGAAGAGATCGAACAATAGAGGGGGATGGAGAAAGTGGACAAAACAGACTTGCATTTCCCAGTCGAAAAGATGAGTTCCTTTTTCGTCTCGCATTTCTCATCAAACAAATACGGAAAAATCATCATATTGAAAACGTTACTAACCCACCAAGCCCTTCCTTCGTAGAGCCGTGTATTGTAAGTGATCCGAACCTGCCCGGAGCGAGCCTCCCATAGAGGCAAGTGAAGTTGGTGAGCCGTATGATGGGCAACTATCTCGTGCGGTTCGGAGAGGACTCAGCTCTTAGTTAGTACCCCCTTGGTTTCGGGGTGGACCCTTTCACTCTATTTTATTATATACGCTTAGCGAAAATCATGTTTTTTGATACACCTAGGACATGGATTCTATATGAACCAATGGATCGTGACAAGTCGTTACTACTAGCAATGATTTCCTCTTTCATTACTTTATCCTTTCCATATCCCTCTCCCTTGTTCTCAGTTACTCATCAAATGGCACTCAGTTCATATCTTTAAGTTCGATCATTGACAAGGTTCAAAGAAAGGGTGGGACATTGAGAAAGAATCGATTCCAAACCACAATGCTAGCAGATGGCGGGCCTCCGCTTTTAATGAAACCTGCCAGTTATTTATTTGATTGATGATTATTAACTCAAATCAAAAAGACAAAAAGGTCTTTGTTCAAAAAGAAAAAGAGGTGGGTGGCATTATGACTGGGGTGTCAGTTAGAAAGGTTCTTACAATGTTCGTTCAAATAAAGTCAGCATTATTCTGTTTTTTGACTTAAGGAGGGCTTGATAAGAAGGGCTTGGGACCTATGAACGAAACAAAACAAAAAAGATGAAAGAATGGAAAATGAACGGGAGGCGTCGGAGGAAGGACTGACGAACTACTTACTTGTCTTTGGTTAACTACTTTACTTACTTGGGGTTCTTTCTCGTAAGTGGTATACCTACACACACCCTGCACGCACACTCTATCTATCTATATACTAATACGTTGATATCCTTTCGCAAACCTCTCTCTACTAAATCGACGTTTTTTCAGGTCGAACCAAGCCCGGATCCAGCTGAAGGAATGGAATACTCTAAGATGCTTCATAGCTTCACCAAGCCCATACCATATTCTTCCCGTAAAGATGAGAGTTCCAAACCTTTATTGAAGAAAAAAGAGCTCTTGCCTGAAACTCAAAAGAGAAGAGAATGTTCCTTCCGCAAGGGCGATATCTTTCATAGCTGCCAAGGATGAGTTCGTTCGATCCATTAGGTTCTTCGATTTATTCGGAAAAGAAATGAGAGACAAGAAAACATCTTTGATTACGATTAAAAGGAACAATCTCAAATAGACTAAGATCCAATTTCGGGTCATTTCTTGGTGAACATGATCTGCCATAATCTCTTCGATCCCTGAATTTATGTGCCAGAATACAGATAGATTTGGTAGGAAAGTGGAAGAGACTTTTTTGTATATAATAATTAAAGGAAGAAGGAAAGCTGCTGTAATTCTTTGGAATAGCCCGGTTCTCTTTGTCTTCGAGCTTGAATTCCTCAATGCACTGTTTTGTTCTTTCATATACCTCCCCACCAATAGATAGAGACAAATAGGAATAACCGAACCACGTCTACAAAATGCCAGTACCATGCAGCTGCTTCAAAGCCAACGTGATGCTCCTTGGTCAGATGACCAAGATATTGGCGAATACCACATATGATCAAGAAAAGAGTACCTATAATCACATGAAACCCATGAAAGCCAGTTGCTAAGAAAAAGGTAGAACCATAAATACTATCAGAAATAGTAAAGGGTGCTTGATAATATTCCATTCCTTGAAAGCCTGTGAATACTAGAGCCAGTGAAACGGTAGCTACTAAAGCGTAAACAGCTCCTTTTTCCTTCCCCGCGAGTATAGCATGATGAGCCCAAGTTACGGCAGCTCCGGATGAAAGGAGAATCAGGGTATTAAGAAAAGGGATTTCCCGAGGATCTAAAACCCCAATCCCTTTTGGGGGCCAAATACCTCCGATCTCTACTGTGGGTGCCAAAGAAGAATGAGAAGAAGCCCGAAAAAAAGCTAAAAGGAACATCACCTCCGATACGATAAACAGAATAAACCCATATCGAAGTCCTAATTGTACGACTTTGGTATGATGTCCTTCCAACGTGGATTCACGTAGAACATCGCGCCACCATACGAACATGGTATATAGGATAAATATGAGGCCCAAACTGATCAGTGTTGCACCCCCTTGAAATGAGTGCATGTACATCACACCTCCTACGGTGGTTGCCAAAGCTCCGAGTGAACCCGAAATGGGCCATGGGCTTGGATCTACCAAATGAAAAGAATGCCTCTGAGATTCAATCATAAACAACTTTGCCTCGGTTGTATGTAAACCCCCCCTTCACCCCCGCTAAAGTGGTAAAGAAGGGCTGGGGTCTCATTTTCTTTCTATCTGACAGGACAAAAAAAGAGGAAGGGATGGTTCTTTCATTGCATTGATAGAAGTCTAACTAGAAAAAGATCTCTCTATTCCTTTGAGAGGAGAATCTCGTTGGTTTGACCGACGAACTACGTGGGAAGACCTTCCTTCTTTCGTTGATTTTCAGCAAGCATTTTAGTCAAGTCAGAATTCTCTTCAGTTTGGTTTCGGAAAACTTGTTGGTCGCGGATTAGTGCGTTCTGCGCCGCCGGCGGCCTAAAATGAAAGGCGCAGGTTGATCTCTCTGGTTGAGGATGAATTTATTCAACTTTACACGTGGGAAGGGCTTACTCTCCTCGGCTTGGTCTCGCTCCCTTCCCGGACTATTCCTCCCCACTAAAAAGAGCGATTGACTTTCTCGATAACCTTTCTGAACGTCCTTCTTCGCGTGGGGATTTGAAAAGGGGTATATATCTATCTCTTGTAATGCTTTCTACTATATCTGATCGAGAAAGAATCTCTTCCGAACGACCAAGTCATAATGAGATTAAAAAACGATGCTTCCTTGGCCGTGTAGAACATGGATTAGCATTATGTCATTCCTACAAGCGATCCCCCATCCAGGATTGGAAGAAGTGCTATATGAGGACTTCGAGATCAAATAGAATATATTTCTTTCGAGACCTCGTGAGCCACTTATTTCTCCGAAACAAGAGAGAAAAGTGATCTTCTTCCTCCTTTTTCCCAATAAGTCGACGGCGTTACACCATTGGGATACTTCGAATAAACTAGAGTACATATAGGATACACCGGTGCTAAAACCTTTTCTCAAGATATCTTCCAAACTGTTGGGGTCGTTGCTCCGTATCTTGTTCCCCCGGTGTGAAACCAGTTGGTTCCGGAGTTTGAGAATTCTACTGATCCCAAGTACTCCATCTCCATCATTGCATATGGGAATATAGAAAGTAAAGAAGAAAAGGCATGACCAGAAGAATTGTGTGAAATAAGTCAATTTATCCAGTTGAGGCATTCTTGATTGAGAAAAAATGATTATTATTCCCTCCAGCCAGACAGAAAGAGACTCCTTCCTGGACGAGTAGTGAAGAACTATAGAGAGCTGTGGTTGGTTGTTGACCAACGGAAAGCATGGGAGAAAGAAAGATGCACAAACGAAGGAAAGGAAAGAAAAAGGGCGACTTCATAAAAAGCAAGAAAAGCGCCCAGCAAACAGCGAACCTGACTCGAGAGGGCCCGAGATAAACAAACTAAACAAAGAAAGAAGGGCGCGGGAGCCCGCCCAGGTCAAGGGTCTCCCCGATATCCTCAACAAGTGAAAGTAGAAAAACTCAATTCTGACATCACCACAGCCCACTTGGTTTTCTTTCTCGCGGAGCGGCATACCGAAAAAAAAGAAAGAAAAAAAGGAGAAGAGGGAGTCAGGAGTAAGGAAGGAGCGAGACCGATAGGGAGAGGGAGTAAGGAGTCAGAATCCATAGATAGGGAGAGGGAGAGGAAACCTTTTCTGTTTTTTTATAGCATAGCGGTAGTATTATGCCAAAAGACTTTTTAGCAGATTGTAGGGTTATCTCTAATCTGCTCCATCCATTCGTGGAGGGGTTCGGCATCCATCTACGCAGATATTTCCAGATCCTGAGAAAGAATGTTATTGGCTCTTTCCGAATACATATTTCTCATTTCTTCAAAGTGAGGGCCGCACTCGCCCTCTTTCACACTCTGAACGTAGTTGCTGCGTGACTAACGTGTGAATTTACCTGAGAAGTGCCTCAGGGGATGGATGGGGATAGCGGTCAAAATCCTTCTTCATTCAATTCAGGTAATTAGTTGGGGAGAAAATAGACAGCCCACCCTTGTTGCAAACCCTCACTCAGGTCAAATGGAATTAGGAGCGCTCGCTTGTGCTAGCCTTTGGCAGCGCCTCTTGAGCCGCCCCCGGTTGTTGATTGGGGTTTTGATAGGGGTTGCCCCAGGAACTGGCAGGATTCCCGGTCGAAGCCGGAAGCAGGCGACCTCTGGAGCGACTATCTTAGCCGTGGGATCGGCCTCGCCTAACCTAAGGCGGGTGCACGGAAGGGTGAAGGCGAAACTCGAAAGGAATTGACTGATTTTTCTATTTCCTCTTTCATTTGCATTTCCAAATCTCAAGTCAAGGCGTTAGCGCATCCGTTTTCTTGCTCGTTACCGCTTTACTAATCAAATAGAAGGAGGCAAGGCAAAACCAACTCCTAAAAAGTGGCTGAGTTCGCCTTTCGGGCCACTTGATTGAGGGCTTAGTATAGTAATATCTAACTAAATAAAGAGGAGTAAGCTGCGAGACCGAGAAATAGGAGCCCCCGAATTTGGCCTTTTTGTTTGTTTAAGTAAGGGCGCCTTTTTGAATAGAAGGAAATGGGATGGATAGCATTGGTTCTTTCGGTAAACCGATGCATGAGCTGAGGCTCCCATGTCCGCCGACCCTTCTAAAAAGTCAGGTCGTCAAACGGCTCATAGGGAGTCAGAAGCAAGCGGAGTCAAAGGCGGGTCAAACTCACATAAGCGGGGAGGGGGAGAGACATTCATGAAAAGCGAGAAGCCGTGGGGGACTGGCCAACTATCATATAGATATCTGACTTTCGGGTAAGAGTATGAACATCTATTAGTCCGTATCATGGGTCTACTTGTTACAAAAGGCGAACATCCCTATTCCAAAACATACACATAAGTCCTCAGGGTCTTACAATTCCATTCCCTTCCCCGGACCCCTTACCTTTATCAAAGAAGAAGAAAGCGAAACCAACCCAAAGACTATCCGAGTTTACAGTTCTAGAATCAAAGGAAAGAAAGCTTAGAGTAGTTAGTTAGAGTTTCCCTTTCTCAAAGAAAAGAAGAAGAAACCTGAACCGGACCAGTAAGGCAAGACTCCTTATTCATGAGAGTTGACTCCCTGATTGAACAAGGTAAAAGCCAAAGAGAACCCCTGCCCCGGAACCTGACGAAGTGTCTTCGCCGATGAACCTATCTATCGTTCTCATAATGGAATTGCCTTAACCTCGTAAACTATCACTTCTCTCCTGAACCTTGACTGTCGGTAAGATTCATTCTCCTTGCCCTATCCTATGCTTTCTTTACCTTTACATTGAGGGGAGGAAGTGTTGAAGAAAGTCAAGCCGAATGATTCATTCTACTTCACTCAATCACTACTTCCCTGATTTACCTTATTCATCAAGCAAGTGTTTCAAGCCAAGACTCAGCAAATGAAAGAGAAAGTCAAGACTGAAAGAGGCTAGTAGTCTTACCGCTTCTCTCCGTAACCAGTACAACTCTTCTTGAACAAGTCAATCCGAAACTACTTCCTTAGACTAAAGAAAGAACGGATTCGATATAAGACTACTGATTTCAGGAGGGAGGTGTAAAGCTGCTTCTTCCCTTTACGATTCGTCAGCCTACATGATCAATAACTACTGAACGCACTTCTCTTCTTGCTTGAACAAGTAAAGACGAAAGATCAAGCTAGCTAGCTACTTCACCTTCACCTTCAAAGACTTACAACTCCATACTTTCACTTCCTACTCCATATCTACTTTCACTTACAACTACCTACTCCCTACCTACTTACACTTCCAACTCCCTACACTTATATATTAACCGATATTCCCCGAGCTACTCAATGTAAAGAACCCCTTCCCAGAAGGATATAAAACATTCTTTCTCTTCCCGGACACTCTATTTCTTGATTGAAAAAAGACTAAATATTGATGAATGAGAGTAAACTGTCAGACTCAACCTCAAGCTCCTTTACAGTCTTTGAATAAATAGGAAAAGTAACTGCATAAGAGGAAGGAACCTATAGTCTTTCAAGACTCAACCAACGGAAAGAAAAGAGATAGAACCTTTCTAGTCGAGTAAATTCATTCAAAGAAGAAGAAACCGACAAAGAGCTACTGAACCGGAAGGAAAGACTGAAGCAAGAG
>ERZ1106961.330-NODE-330-length-22284-cov-40.718431_pt1 | contig 22284 bp, 19 predicted proteins | sample MGYA00403680_ERZ1106961 | MGnify/ENA primary metagenome ERZ1106961 (study PRJEB35170, sample SAMEA104062419) | human gut metagenome | biome: human gut; feature: human-associated habitat; material: faeces | place: Denmark | collected 2012-06-08 ... | reverse complement strand
GGAGACCGGCGCTCTATCCCCTGAGCTATAGGCGCATGAATACCTAAAAATTATACCATATAACGCTATGGTTCGGTAGTATAAAGTATAAAGCAAGATAGTCTGTATATAGAAAAAACCTTACTATTAAGCCAATTCAGTTTCGGAATAACTATAGTTAAACTCAAGCACTATTGCTACACCATCTAATAGTAAGGTCTATATATTTATATTTTCTCTTTAATCAACTCTAATAAAGCATCACAACTACGACTTACATCGTCATAGGTTTCGTCAAAGTTTTCAGTATACCAAGGATCCTTTACATCACGATTTTCACCAACAAAAGACATGGCCTTGTACACCTTAGCATCTACATCATCTCCAATGATACGTTTTAAATTACGTCCGTTATTTTCATCCATAATAACGAGGTAATCGAAGTTGTGATAGTCATCTATCGTTACTTGACGAGCCTTACGACGAGTATAAGGAATACCCATTTCATCTAGCTTTTGCTTAGTCCCATAATGAGTATCGTTGCCTATCTCCTCACGAGATGTAGCGGCAGATTCAACATAAATAGAATCACTTAATCCAGCCTTATCAACAATATGCTTCATATAAAACTCTGCCATCGTAGAACGGCAGATGTTACCGTGACAAATGAATAAAATTTTAGTCATAATACACTCCTTAAATACTAATAGTCCTTACAGCATACGCTATAAGGACTATTAGTGCAATATTTAATTAGAAGTTATGTCTAACCCCTGCATCGATACGCCATGTATTATATTTATAATTTCATAACTTTTTTCGTCAGTATCAATATAAACATCATAAGATATATTAATACTCCATAAGTTCTTTAAATGCTATATCACAAATTTCATCTGTAATAATTCTTAGGCGTTCTTCCTTTTTTTTCTTAAAGCATAATTTATAGTATTTCTTTGCCCACATTGCCTTTGATTTAATTTTTGCAGATTTTGGATGACTAACCTCGAACACTTTAAAAAGTTGTCTCCATTTTTTGCACATAAGCATAATAGAATCATATATTTCAAATAGCTCAGATTGGCTAAATACACTTGTATCTTTATCTTTTAAATAAAGATGCAATGCTTTTTCAAACTCTCGCCAATCATCTTCTCGGATTTTTTCATCCAAACTTTTTATCCACTCAAATATACGGGAGTCTTCCCTATTCCCCACTCGATCTAAAATATCTTGCCATTGACGCCAGCTCAGCTTTTGAACCACCTCTACTTCTTGCTGTGCTAATATATAACATTGTTGATAAAAACTTCTTGTTACAGACTTAGCACCTTCATTTCTTTTCCGATTTTCCTTAGTAGCTAAAGTTTTAATTTCATCCCAAAATCTTCGACGATCGGTCACGGATATTTTATATCGTTCTAATAGTTCACCCAGAAATAGGCCTAAATTGTATTTGTATAATACATTTTTACCATATTCTTGAAATAAATCTTCTTCAATAATAGGTATTTCTTTTTGGAGTGTTTCTAAAATTTCATCAACAGTGGCTTTCTCTTGTGATGACAGTAATCCATCATATACAAGATGCCCATCTACCAATCTAACTATATTTCCCATTTACAACACCTACTCTAGACTTTTATAATAAATCTTTTCAATTTTTTCAAGAACTTGTTCTGCTGCCTCTTGAGGTTCTAAGTTTAAAAAATTATTATCTATATCACCAAACATGTCATATCTACCTTCAGATAAATATAGCAATACATATTGTTTTAACATTTGCTCACGAAGATAGGTCATCTGTAAATCAGGGTATGCCTCCATATTATGATAAGCTGCATGTCCTATATTTAAATATATTGTTCGATTAGCACCAGGCTGATTCCATGCACGTCTATAATTTTCAGGGGCATCTATACTTTGAACTTCAAATGCATCATTTTGTCCATTCTTATCATCCATATTCAAATAGATATTCAAATTATATGAAGTAATTTTATCACCTTTTTCAAACTGTTCATCGTCGTCATTAGCGATCAGTCTAGCTCTTAATTGTATTATTCCCTCATTTAAATACTTCTCATAAACATTACGTACAAAAGTAATATGATCAATATAAGGTGTAAAAATTTCTTCAAATGGATTCAATATTCCAGAAAATGAACCGACATCAGTAATCTTAGATGCATTATCCAATACATTATGAATACTAATATTGAGTTTATAACTTAATGTATAATTTCTTTTATTCTCAATTCTATAACAAATATCTTTAATAGAATCATCAAAATTTACTCTACGGCTACCCTCTATAGGAAATGTACATTCATGTAAAGAAAGACTAACTAAATCCCTCGTAGTATCAGGTCTACTAATATCATAAAAATATGGAAGCTCTTTCTTTTTTTCCTTACCACTACCAATAACCTTTACAGATAATATAATTCTATTTTCGGAGTATCGTAGAGAACTATCAGGATTTATAACATGCGAAAATTCTTTTTTAAAGACATCACTAGGTTTAATAATTATTTCATCTTTATCAATATATGAAATAATTTCACCTGAATCAGGACTTAATACATATAAGGAATAAGCAAATTTTTTATCAATTGTATATGAGCTTGTAATTCTCATCGAAAATTTAATTTCGTCACCACTGGTAACCTGCTCACTCCCCTTAGCCGGATATTTGATATCTTGCCATCGTACATCAAAATCAGGTTTTTTAGGTCCTATACCTAAATTTTCATATCCTAATTTACCAAATAGGTCCTGTAACTCTTCTGCAATTTTGGTAAGGTTATCTTTTAACTTTTTATCTTCATACTCTTGGTTTTTAATATACCCCCATTTAAGAAGCAACGATTGAACCATTTGATTACAATACGCTTTTAAATTTTGATACGACTTAGAGTTCTTTTTACCTTTACTTACGCCAAAATGAACTCTATCTTCGATTTCAGAGAGGCCATCTTCCCACGCCTCATCAACTTCAATATATCCCCAAAATTTTTTATTTATTTTCTCGGGGATATCCTTTAGATCAACGTCCCCAATCTTCATTCCTTTTCTATAGTAAGAGATTCCTTGCCACATACTATCTTTGGTATTAGAAACATATAATCCAAAATGTTTTACTCTATAACCGTCCATATATTTTTCAGAGTTTTGTAATTCAAAAATATGCTCAACATTAAAAGGTTCTGATGGCACTTCAACCTTTTTCCCGTTTACAGATATAGAAGAACCCTCATCTAGTCGCTTAATTATTAGCCACCAAGATTCTTGAATATATGAAACTATATCTCCATTTGATATAGATTCAACTAATTCTTTTTTAGGATCTTCTATAATTACACGAGTACCAACATTTTGTTTTGGAGCAATCCCAGTAAATTCATAAATAAAATTTTTAGCTTCATCATTTTCAAGTGCTACAGATTGAACCTGTCCACACTTATTCATATTTGCAACATATAACCCATCTTCTCTTAATGAGTCAAAATAATATGTATACTTATTCGAAGCCACTGAATAAACACTCTTGCCAGCCCCGAATAAACCTCCTCCGGTAGCATTACCACCGGAGTTAAACATGGATGTAAACCGTGCTAAACGTTGTGTTGAATCAAGCGTCTCACCTGCTGCCATTAATTTATTAATCTCTTCAGCTGGAATATTTGCCCCAGTTAACCCCATAGTCCCTGAGTCTTCTACTATAACAAATTCGCCTTTATCAGTTTTACAAACGGATATATTGCAAGACCAATTATTCCATTTATTTGTTTTTCTTGCACCCACTGCATTTTGAATTGCATCCTTTTGAAAACCATTGGGAAATGTTACACCAGCATCTTCATAGGCACCCAAAATCCATTCAACACTATTCTTATAATTTTGAGGTATTGCCGCCATCTTATTCATCAATTAATCCCCCTTTAATCTAAAGAAAAACGAGCATTTTTCTTACTCTCAGTTTTATTAAATTTCTTTTTTACCTCCCTCACCTCTGACTCTATAGTACTGAAGATTTTATCGACATCGGATTGTGTGTAACTGTACGTACTTGTATTTGAACAATTTCCTAGTAACTGTAACATGTCAATAATCTTATTAGTTCTTGCCTCTGCTAATCTAACAAATTTATCTCTTTTTGATTCCTTATCTTTTTTCATTTCTATGATAATCCTTTTTTAACGAAACTTATACTAAAAATATAACATATATATTCTATATGTTCAAATATATTAATAATATTTTCCATATATTTGAAAAATAAAAAAATAATATCCATCAAATACTATTAATTCGATGGATATTATTTTGACTTTATAATATATAATTTAATATTTGTTGTGCTATAGCTTTCGCTAATAATGGAGGAACTGCATTTCCTACCTGTTGAAATTGTGAATCTTTAGTACCTACAAATCCAAATTTATCAGGAAATGATTGTAGTCTTGCAGCCTCTCTAACTGTTAGACCTCGATTTAAAATAGGATGAATCCACATAGATTTTCTTACATTGACAACGGTACCTGAAGGTTCATTTAATTTAAGACGTAAATAAATTGTATTTTGAGTTCTTTCAGGTTTTGTATATGTATTTTTCATATTTTCGGAAAGACTATGAAAATTTTGACCAGGTTTAATTGCTTCAAAACGTTTCAATGCCAGTTCAGAGGTTTTTGTAGTTATATGATTTTTAACGGTTTCACTCCCCTGTCTCATCATATTAGCATAGTCACTTAGAATATCATCAGAGTTATAAGGGATCTCTTTGTAATCTTTTTCATACCCAGCTTCATAAGAAACTAAATCCATTATCGCATCTTCTACAGTATTTATATTTAGAGTATCAGGATTTCCAGGAAGTGATGGGTTTATGTTAGGATATAAATCCTTTCTAATACCTATAACTATATATCGTCTACGAGTTTGAGGTACCCCAAACCATTCCGCATTAACAGTTGAACCTATTTGACTATATTCACCACCTAAAATAGCATTTATATAATCTATTACAGAATATGAATTTACCTTATATATTAAATGAGAATCCCCCTTAATTTCAAATTTACCTATCAATCCATTATTTTTTATCTCTTGTATCGTATGAATTACTTTCTGAAGATTAACAATATACTCAATATAGTTTAATTTGTTCCCAATATTATTGTTAGTTAATGAATCACAAATAGCTTGTAATCTAAATTTAATAGAAACATCTATATCTTCAGCAAGAAAGGTTGTAATTCGTCTAATTAACCCCAACCTATTTTTTTCCAAAAATCGCAATAATCGTCTTTCATTCGATAAATTCTTATATAGAATATTTAATAATTTAAAAATCTCAATTGGAATTAAAAATCTGTTAAAGCATATATCCTCAATCATTGTATAATCAATGTTCTCAAATTTTTCATTTGTTATAAATAGAGAATCTAATCTTTTAGGAATATCAAATCCATCCTCAATTAGCGCATCTATCTCTTCTTTATCACTGATAGATTCATAAAATCGGTGAGTATCTGATCTAAGCATACTCACATTTTCCATTACAAATGCTTTAGGTTTGATTTCTTTTATAGCTCTAAAAAATTCTTTAACTAAACTATTATTCATACTAATTAAATGATTTTTTTGTCTATTAGCATTTGAAAAACCTTGACATGGAGGTCCACCTATTACTACATCAATACCACCTAATTTTTCATTTAATTCCACAAAATCATATCCGTTGATATCGTTAATCATTGTAAATATAGGTTTACCTTCAACAATATTTTTTTTGTATGTGGCTTGTGCATTCTTATTAATTTCAGCCGCAGCTAATACCTTAAACTTTCCAGTCATTTCAAATCCAAGGCTTAATCCCCCAGCACCCGCAAATAAGTCAATTGTTTTCAACATTTACTTACCCTCATTCCTACTATTTAAGCAATATGTTTCATGCAACCAAGTATCTACTTCACTTATTTTAAACTTCCATTTTCTATCGAATTTATAAGCAGGCATATTCTGTAATTTAATCATTTTTTTTATTGTATCTCTACTTACACCCATATGATCACAAATTTCATCCATTGATACCCAACGTTCAACTGCCATAACAAACACCTCTTTCATATATTGATATAGTATCATACTAAATTTAACCACTCAATAAAAAAGATTATGTTTTATTATGTTTTATTATGTTTTAATAAGATTTATTATGATTTTTTACTAATCAATATTTTGATATAAAATAAGTCAGTTTAGACGATAATAAAACAACCTCTGTAACAGTATATGCTACAGAGGTTGTTAAGTATTCAATTAAAAGTTATGTCTAACCCCCGCATCAATACGCCATGTATTATCTATGGTAGCACCAAAGTTTTTAGTGAATGTACCATATAGATATGTGCTAGGCCGTACACTCCAAGAGCCGCCGATTTCCGCATCAAGCCAAGTATCTTTCAAATCCACAGTTGTTTGTACTGTTGGATTCCCTGGGGCAGAGTATGTAGTATTTAATTTACCAGAGAATTCATGAGCTAGTGCGAGTTTTGCAAAGATATTGGATTTTTCTGTTTCTTTCCCAATGCCGATGCCAAGTCTACCTACAGCAGAGTTCACAGCATCAGATTTCACATGCATGGAGCCACCGCCAGCAATAGCCGCATCATAGGATACGCCTTTTAAACGGCCTAGAATGAATTCTACACTAGGATCGATGTAGAAGCCATTTTCTTTCTTAATGCGTTTGCCATATTCAGCGCTCAAGGATGTACCAAAGGTATGATAATCTCCACTCAATCGTTGTCCGCCTATGGAGTAGAGTTTGTAATCATTGGATAATCTATTACCACGAGCGATGATATCTAAATAACGGCCATCGTCATGTTGTTTTGTACCATATAAGGCGATACCACCTAGTTTACCGTCGCCACTACCGTTAACATATGAATTACTAGATGTACTGTAATCAATAGCACCACCAAAGATCCAACCATTGGATGCTTTATGATCGTAGCCGACTTGTACACCATTGTACGTCATATGTGCATCAGCACCATCGGTAATCTTAGATTTACCACCTATATATTTAGCCCATATTCCTTTATCTGTATTAGCTAGACGAAGGTCACCTAAACGACGTTGTAAATCATTAGTATTATTTTTCCACGCCATAACTGTTGAAGTGAAGGCTGATTTTGTACCACTCACCAAAGATGATTCACTACTACGAGTAATCTTTGTTGTATCATCTACAACGAGATGACCTTGAGAATCAAAATGATCTGCCCCTAGGTCTGCAACAGCACCAGGTGTAGTAACGCCTTCATTGATTTGAACTGTTGTGCTAAGCTTCTTATCATTGCCTGTGTATTGTAATTTCTCAGCTAATGCTTGAATATCCTTTTTGTAGCTTGCATCGTCGATGGTATTACCGGAATGGTCACCTTGCATTGTAATATGGCTATTATCCGCCGCATGTTCAACGATGATTTGCCCTTTTCCTGTATCGCTAGCCGGCACACCAGATTTATAAATGGCATTCACATAACCGCTATAGTTCTGAATTGTTATAGGCCGCGCATCGATAGGATGAATGTTACCTGCTGCAGTTGGGTTAACACCACCTACAAGATTGCGAACCTTACTACCCTTGTATAGGTACGCTGCATTATCCCCTGTTGGACGTTCTTTTTTAGGTGTAGGGCGCTCCTTACCAATCCACTCATTATTCCAAGTAGCACCATTTTGTAGATATATATCTGCACCAGAATTATGAGGGTTTTTATTGCTTTCAGCATATTCATTTAATACAGCACCTGTGAGGCTAGAGTTTGGTGTTGTGAAAGCTAAACCAACATTCGTCGGTTCTTCATTATGGTTTGGATCGCGACCATAATCCTTATCGATTAAGCCTACATTACCAACAGCAACCAAGTCTTTGGTACCTGGATGTTTACCATCAGAGCCTGCATTTACATAGACATCACCCTCTTCAGCTACTACGGAGTACGTATCAGATGTTTCTAAAGGATGGGTAATGATACGACCACCACCATCAACAATAATATGACCGCGCTGATTAGCTTGTAAACCTACACCGATAGCATCAATATCCACATTACCTTTCACATGAATATTAGTATCACCATAGTCTCGATCCGGGTTATCTTTACTTAGACGTGGTACCTTACCGCCATAACCAGCATAGACTGCACTCATATAATAATGACCTAATTCTCGCTTTGATGCTGGTGCATCATTCTTTAATCGTACAATAAGGTCTTTATCTACCGTTAGTTGTGAACCAAAGCCATTATAAATACCTGTAACATTCTTACTTTTACCGGCCTCTGTTAAACTTTTACCATGTACATTAACGGTTAATGTATCCTCTATGTGTTTAACCTCAGGTTGCGTTTGTACTGGTGACCCCATTGTTAAGCCTAGCAATTGCTCTGCTTTATCGCTTGTAGCATTAAATTCTGTAGCCATTGCAGAATAAGACATGCCAGTTAACACTAACGCAGCCATCACAGCCGATACATGACGTTGTAATTTCATAAGTATCTCTCCTTTTTTCCCCTACCTTGCAGGTAAGTACCCTCACAGAACGACATAGACACCAAAATATAAAAAGACCCCCTAAGCCCAACTTAGGAGGTCTTGTATATCCACACACTCGGTAAAATAAAACTTAATTATTCAGGATTGATAATGAAGGACAATGCGCTGAAGTATTTGTTTTGTTCACCTTTGATTTGAGTTGGGAAGCCAACTTCAACACCTACTACGTTAAGACCATTAGCACTTACTGTAACAGTTGCTTTACCGTTTGCATCAGCTTGGCTTTCGCTAGTAAGATCATTGATTACGTCTTTGATAAGAGGTGCATTTGCATATGGTTTGCCTTCTTTCAAGACTTGGATTTCATAGGTATCACCTTTTTTAAGTGTTAATGGATTAACGGAAGGGATAATTTGAATGAAAGCAGTTTTGTTATTGAAAGGTTTTGCATCAGCGTTCCAGTAGTGAACATCGTATTTGATAGCATGTGTACTTTTTTGAGCACCAGGAACTTCTGTGATTGGTTTATGAACAGTTTTGCCATCCTTGTCTTTTGTCCAGTAACCATAGTCAAAGTCAGTTACAGTAACGCCCAATTGATCATTAGGAACGATTGCTACATTTTTTTCATGTTTAACGACTTCTACAGGGATTACTGCACCATTGTTGTCATAGCCTACAAGACCTGTTACCATTTCAGGTTTGTAAGCGTTATCCAAAGGACCTTCGCCTAGAACTAATACTTTTTCATCTAGACGGTTAGCAAAGAATACGCCATGAGCATCAACGGAAGAGCACACACAACCTGCTGCTAAACCTACTGCGAACAAAGAAGCTAAGATTTTCTTATTCATAAGAACCTCCATAATCAATAATTTATTTCAACAAACTTGTTATTATTATACAGCGTTATACTTATTTCGTATATACCAATACCCCTATAGTCAAGTTAGTATGCATAGTTAGTATATACATTCCTATGTATGCCATTCTAACATAATTGATAAAAGTATCATCTATTTTTCATATAGATATAATAAATAAGATTATCTTACTCATACTAAACGATGAAATCTATTGTTTTTTACCATGTATGAAATTCTATTCTTATTCTGTTAAAACACAAAAACGACGCCCCCTTAGGAGCGTCGTTTTCTATCTAAATAGATATTATTTTTTATTTTTAGCAGCTTTCGCACGTGCGTTACGATCAAGGATTGTTTTACGCATACGAATGCTTTCTGGTGTTACTTCAACGAGTTCGTCGTCATTGATCCACTCAAGAGCTTGCTCCAAGGAGAAGATACGAGGTGGCGTCAAGCGAACTGCTTCATCAGAGGAGCTAGAACGCATGTTAGTAACGTGTTTTTTCTTACATGGGTTAACATCCATATCAAGTTCACGAGTGTTTTCACCAATAACTTGACCTGCGTACACGTCTTGGTTAGGGCCAATGAACAATGTACCACGGTCTTGAACAGAGTTCAAACCATATGGAGTAGTTTCGCCATTTTCGAATGCTACCAAAGCACCGCGTGTACGGGAAGGAATTTCACCTTTATATGGTGCATAGCCATGGAATACATGGTTCATGATACCATTACCTTTTGTAGCTGTTAAGAATTGTGCACGGAAACCGATCAAACCACGAGCTGGAACTACGAATTCCATACGAAGGTAACCAGCTAATTCGACCATGTTAGTCAATTCAGCTTTACGTTGACCAAGGTTTTCCATTACAGTACCCATGAACTCTTGAGGTACGTCGATAGTCAATGCTTCAAGTGGTTCGCACAATTGGTCGTTAATAGTTTTGAAGATTACGCGAGGTTTACCTACTTGTAATTCGTAGCCTTCACGACGCATAGTTTCAATCAATACAGCCAAGTGCAATTCGCCACGGCCAGATACTTTGAAAGCATCTGCAGAATCAGTTTCTTCTACTTTCATAGAAACGTTAGTTTCTACTTCGCGGAACAAACGATCACGCAAGTGACGAGATGTAACGAATTCACCTTCGCGGCCAGCGAATGGAGAGTTGTTTACGGAGAATACCATGGACAATGTTGGTTCGTCGATGGAGATAGATGGCAATGCTTCTGGATTTTCAGCATCAGCTACAGTTTCACCAATATTGATATCGTCGATACCAGCGAATGCAATGATATCGCCCATTTCAGCTTCGTCAGTTTCAACGCGGTTCAAACCATTATAAGTATATACGCGACCAATTTTCGCTTTACGAGTGCTTTCACCATTCATGATAGCCACTTGTTGGTTAGTTTTCATTTTACCGCGAACAATACGGCCTACAGCGATTTTACCGATGAAGTTATCGTAATCAAGTGTAGTAATCATGAATTGAAGAGGACCTTCCATATCACCTTGTGGTGCAGGAATTTCGTCGATCAATGTTTGGAACAATGGCTCCATGTTTACCGCTTCGTCATCCCAGTTAGTTTTAGACACACCAGAACGAGCAGATGCGTATACTACAGGGAAATCAAGTTGATCATCATCAGCTTCAAGTTCCATGAACAATTCAAGAACTTCGTCTTCAACCTCTTTAACACGTTGGTCTGGACGGTCGATTTTGTTGATAACTACGATTGGTTTCAATTTTTGTTCTAATGCTTTACGCAAAACATATTTAGTTTGAGGCATTGGACCTTCGTAAGCATCTACGAGAAGCAATACGCCGTCAACCATGTTAAGTACACGTTCTACTTCGCCACCGAAGTCAGCATGGCCTGGAGTATCAACGATGTTGATTTTGATGCCATTATGCATAACTGCAGTGTTTTTAGACAAGATAGTAATACCGCGTTCACGTTCCAAGTCGTTGGAGTCCATTACGCGTTCTGCTACCTTTTCATTTTCACGGAACACATGGCTTTGTTTTAATAACGCGTCCACCAAAGTAGTTTTACCATGGTCAACGTGGGCGATAATCGCTACATTTCGAAGATTTTCGCGAATCATAAGATCCTCCCTTTAATTCCTTCAGTATATTCTATATCACATAGCGCTTGTGAAAGTAGCTATGTAGGTATATTCCCAAAATTGGCAACACTTAATTATAACGTAGTCTATAGAAAAAAGTCAAAAGAATATAGGGTCAAATGTCAGTCTCTATACTCACTATATTAAGCACCCATTTAATATACATAAAATCATTTATTAATAATTTATATTAGAATCTATTAAACTAAAAAATAATTTCTTCATTAAGTTTTTGTTGTATATCAACCCTAGCATTTACATCTATAATATTAACTAGCCATCCACTAAGATGACAGTTTTTTATAAACTCATCAATACGGTTAACCTTATTGATTTCTTTTAATGTAACTACAACGCCAAATCGAATTCCCTTTCCATCTCCAGGATTTAATCGGTTGTTTGTTTTTACTTCCATGCCCCATTGTGATTTACCGAAAGTAGATTTAGCTACGAAACGCTTAGTTGCACTTTCAGCAATATACTTTACATTATCCCATTTACGAAATTGCTTTCGAGCCTCTTCTTCCAATATATAATGCAATGCACCATCATTAGCTTCCTTATATTGTGTATCACCTTTAATATCTTTGACCTTTCCACTCTTATCTATACGCCCAAAATGTATATTTAATTCCGTATTTGTATAATCGACTCCTTGGGATTTATTACACATTGGAAAATAACACATCGTTGCTCTAGCAATATACGGATACGCATCATTCTTAATAGGTACTGGAAAATTATAATTATAGGTATTCCATTTTTCACTTATATCAGAGACAAGAAATCGTATTTCATCATCAGGAGTATTAATAATTTCATTTATATCAATTGGCACAATCCCATGTCCATAAACGGAAAGTTCATCAACTGTAGGTGTTGAATTCCAACCTCTTGCAGAGTCAATGATAAGTGCCTTTGCAATCTCACGATTTAAACCTAATATATGTATAAGATATGCCATTTTACGTGCTATCCATGGTGCTGCATAAGAAGTTCCTGCCACAGGAGATTGACCTAAAGGTTCGCAAACATTAATATATTCTTCACTACTTCCACCATAATAACTCACATCTGGTTTTGCGAAAAAAGATAATGCCAACCCTTTTCGTCCATAGGCTGGTGCTTTCCCACTGCGAGTTACAGAATTAACAACAATACTATTTATTGAATCAGCAGGAGATCCTATTTTAGATATAGTATCATTTGATTTATTAGTTCCTGCAATGATAAATATAACATCATTTTCATACTGAATTTGATCAAGCAATGCTGCTTCTGTAGAAATATAGTTATCATTGATTTCCTGATGACTACCTAGTGAGATATTCCATACTTTGATATCTAAATTTCTTTGAACAATTGATTGAATTTGCTTAATTATAGAAAACGAAGAAAACGAAGCCCCTACAGCCACTCCAAAATGGCGAACTCTAAAACGACCGCAGTTATCTTCTAACCAAGGATTCAATCGTGGTCCATCTACAATTATGGAACTTACCGCTGTACCATGATTATAATCGTTAGGTGATCTAGTTATTTCAGGTGCAACTTCATCATGATATTCTACCCAATCGGAGAAATATACAGTCTTGTCAAAAAGCGTATCAATAACACCTATAATTGGTTCTATAGTTGGCTTAGGAATTGTGACCAAAGTAGTATCATAACATTCGTTATAACTATCTATAACAAAAGTGGATAAATCAGTAGTTGCCATTGCAACCAAATAAGGCATTTTATCTAATAAAATAGTTAACTGATTACTATCTAAATATACACTTCTCGAATCCAATATGCGTGAACCCAAAACATTGATCCCAATATTTCTGAGAACATCTTGTAAGTTCATACCGATATCATATAAAGTGATAATACTATTATCAGTTACAGCTTTAGTCATTTCTACAGAAAAACATTCAATGTAAGATAAATCTGCAATAACCTGTCTAAATGTAGACTTAGAAATTGAGCTATGTTTAAACATACTTGGTAGAAAATTATCTTTTTTACCTTCTTTGTTTTCATGTATAGTCTTATTAATATTTCCAGCAAAATACTTATCTAGCAATAATCTAGTAGTCACTAACAAATCTATGCTCTTATCAATATCACTACTGTCAAGGCAGTATGTAATAATATGTTTATTTTTAGCATCATTAAATTTAGCACCTACCACACTATAATTAGAGTCCTTTCCTTTGAATAATCCAGCAATACGATTGCTTTTCGCTACTATTTTATTATAGTGAACACTAATAAGAAGTCCTTTAAAAGGTCGTTTTTCATTATCCCAAAAATCCCTTATGGATTCTAACTGATCTATCAGTATTTTGATGTGGTCAGATGTAACTATAACATGACCATTCATAGAGGCTCCACCCCCGCCACCTTGTCGTGAAGCTTGAATAAATCGTTTACCTTTTAATTCCAATATATTATTCATGATTGCTCCCCTTAATCATCAATCTGACAATTTAGTTAACTTTCTAGAGACAGAACTCTTTGATTCACCTTTTAACTTCTCAATTTCTCTAATAGTAAACCCTTCTTTATGCAAAAGGCCTACATCTTTTTGCTCTAAATCACCAATAACATAGTTATATAACCTCTTCAAATAATCGTATTCAGTTTTGGGTGCACTAAAGGCTAATGAAATCTTAATGATATTTTTTAATTCCCCAGGATATGGTAAATACTTTGCTGTACGCAATATTTTCTTAAACAATCTTAAATCTTTCGATATACTTTTAAATTGTTTACTATATTGATTAAAATAATGCTCACTGATTTCTATTAAATCATCCCTATTATAACGATCAAAGTTAATAACGGAATCAAATCTTCGAATCAATGCTTTATCGAAATTTCTATATAAATTAGTAGTACTAATTATGACAATATCCTTATTTAATTCTGTAAGACGATCTAACTCCCTCAATATAGTAGATGTAGCACGCCCCATCTCTCGTACATCATTATCATTAATACGATCTAATGCAATTGCATCAATTTCATCAAATAAGATTATATATTGTTTAAGATCTGGTATAAGACTTATTTCATGAAATAAGTCTATTATATTTTTATTAGTTTGACCTAACTTACTATCAATTAAATTACCAAAATCAACCACCAATAATGTACGCTTTAATAATCTTGTGATAATTTTAGCTGCTTCTGTCTTACCACTTCCAGGTGCACCTTCAAATAGAAATTTACTAATTCCTATATTTTGATTAATAGCATTAATAATCCCCTTAATGTCATCCATTATACTATTGGGTAAATATAAAGCTTCTGCAGAACTTATATCAACAGAATGTAAGTAATTGCCTTCGAATGTTGCTGCTTGTGGGGAGAACATATTCGCCTCCGACAACAATCCCATAATATACTCTGATAATTGATAGTCATTAATAGAATCAAAATAATGTGCAATTAATAATGCTTCATTTCTAAATGCAGATTCATTTCGTTCAACATGATATCTTATTAAATTTATAATATTTTGTTTTTTCATATACTCGTCCTCCATTTTACTTTTAGTTTACCACAATCGGGACAAAATACAATATTTTTGGGACAAAACTATTATAATTAATTATTGTAAATTAATTGAACACCCATTAGAAATTTACATATTTTCAAAGATTTTCAAAGTATTAAAAGGCTGCAATAGAGCACATATTCTGTGCTCTATTGCAGCCTTGATGATAACAAATAGTCTAAATATACTATTATACATATTCTATTTTATTATTCTTCCCCAATCATGCGGACTTCTGGTTCTAGATGTACACCATGTTGGTCATATACGCGTTTTTGTACTTCTTTGATAAGATCAAGCACATCTTTAGCTTTAGCATTGCCAGTATTGATAACAAAGCCAGCATGCTTATGAGATACTTGTGCATCACCAACAGATAACCCTTTAAGACCTGTTTGTTCAATCAAAGTACCTGCAAAATACCCTGGTGGGCGTTTAAAGGTTGAACCTGCGCTAGCATACTCTAAAGGTTGTTTAGATTCGCGCTTTTCTGTGAGCTCATCCATGCGAGCCTTAATAGCATTTTTGTCGCCAGGTTGTAACGTCATAACAACCTCCCCAATAACCTCATGGTTATCGTGGAATACGCTATGACGATATCCAAAATCTAAGTGAGATGCATCGTATTCTTTAATATTGCCTTGGAAATCTACGGCACGTACTGTAGTGACTACATTGCTCATTTCCCCGTCATAAGCACCTGCATTCATAAATACAGCACCACCGAGCGTACCTGGAATGCCAATGGCAAATTCAAGGCCAGATAGTCCGTTTTCCCAAGCAAATTCAGAAGCATCTTTTAACATATAACCAGAACCAATGCATAATACATTATCATTGCAATCCATGATTTGTGTCATATGTCGAACCGATACGACAGCACCGCGAATACCACCGTCTTTCACCAAAATATTGGAGCCGCAACCAATAATAGTTACAGGCACTTGTAATTCGTGAATAGTGCGTAGCGTAAAGCTCAACTCATCCATCGTCGTAGGTTCAATAAATAAATCAGCAGGACCACCAATTTTAAATGTCGTATGATGACAAAGCAGTTCCTGTTCTCGTACACGTGTACTAGGTAATTTCTCTAATAAGGCTTCTTTTAAGGCCTTAATGTTTTGGTTGTTGTTGTTCGCCATGATCTAACACTTTCATCCCCTCAGTGATTGGTTCGCTAATGATTTTATAGATATCATTAGAAATCTGGCTCCAACGCATTTGAGCTTGCAAATAAGAAGTTGCTGCAGCATTTTCTTGAATTTGAGGCATCAATTCCTCTTGTTTCTTTTGCAATTCATCTGCTTCTGGAGCACCGGACAACTTAGCGTATTCCCATTGCATTTGTTGTGCCATAAATGTGCGTACCAAAGCCGTTGCTACTGCATCAGCCTTCACTGCTTCTTGAGCAGCCATTAACTCTTTGTACTCTTCGGATTCACGCATAGCGTGAGCTAAATCATGAGCTTTATCGTAGTTCATAATATCCTCCTCTAACAACACCGTACGAAACACTACCTGTCATAGAGATTTGGTAGGTTCTTTAACACATACTTATACTATATCCCTTTATAGTGAAAGTATAATTATTTAGGTTGAATCCAGTTTCCTTCAGCTTTAAGATCTGGATAATCAAGTTGACGCATGCCTTCATAGGCAATGATAGCCACTGCATTAGACAGGTTCAAAGAACGAGCTTCATCGACCATTGGTATGCGAATACAAGTATCCTCTTTACCGTCTAAAAGACTTTCAGGCAAGCCTCTCGATTCAGGACCAAAAACGAGCATATCCCCGATTTCATAGTTGACCTCGGAATGTGTATGCTTAGCCTTTGTCGTAGCATAGAAATATCTACGATCTGGATATTTCTCATATAGTTCTTGAATATTCTCATGAACTTGCACATCTACCAAATGCCAGTAGTCAAGACCTGCTCGTTTTACATGCTTATCATCTATGGAAAAGCCCAGCGGTTTGATAAGGTGCAAGGTCATGTGATTGGCGGCGCATAAACGCGCTATATTTCCTGTATTGCCAGGGATTTCTGGCTCATAAAGTACTATTTCCATTATCGTTCCCCTATTCTTTATATCTATATTATTCTACAAAGGAACGCACAAAATGTCCACTTTTACCGCCTTCTTTTTCTACGAGGTATGTAGGGCCCATAATCATGCCTTTATCGATAGCCTTACACATATCGTATACGGTGAGTAAGCCCACTTGAACTGCTGTAAGGGCCTCCATTTCAACGCCTGTTTTACCAGTTGTTTTAACGATAGCACTCACCTTAACGGCTTTGTTGTGATTTTCATCGGTACAAGCCGGGCTTTCACCATCTACTAAGGTGCAGTGAACCTCAACCTTAGTCAATGCCAACGGATGACATAGGGGAATGAGATTACTCGTTTGTTTAGCCCCCATAATAGCCGCTAGTTGCGCTACGCTAAGGACATCGCCCTTTTTCATTGTACCTGCTGCGATACGCTCATAAATAGCGTCGTTGATGGCAATAAAGCCTTCCGCCACAGCTGTGCGAGATGTAATGTCCTTGTCAGACACATCTACCATCCAGGCATTACCATCTTGATCAAAATGTGTTAAATCCATACTATATCCTTACTAATCATGCATAAATTATCATCTATAGTTTTATTTTCATTAGTTATATTATACAATAGAATTAACAATTATATGTATAAGGAAGGAAGTGTTCCTATGAAAACAAAACTAACTTATTTCGGCCACGCTTGCTTTATGCTCACTCGCGGTGATGTATCCATGATTTTTGACCCATTCTTAACGGGCAATACATGGGACATCGCTAAAAAAGAAGATATTAAATGTCAATATATCTTTGTTAGCCATGGTCATGACGACCATTACGGCGATACAGAGTACCTCGCCAAAGAAAATGATGCCCTCGTTATCTCTACTGCAGAGGTAGCAGGTAAAGCAGCCGCTGCTGGTTGCCGTGCTCATGCTATGCATTTAGGCGGCAAATTCGACTTCGAATTCGGTTCTGTTCGCATAGTTCCTGCCTTCCACGGCGCTGGTATCCCAGGCGGTCATGCAGCAGGTTGCATCGTAGACTTCTACGGCGACATTCTTTACTTCGCTGGCGATACAGCACTCTTTAGCGACATGAAATTATTGAATCGCTTTGGCGATATCGACTACGCATTGCTTCCTATCGGTGATAACTTCACGATGGGCGTTGAAGATGCTGCTCTTGCCGCTTCTTATGTAAAAGCGCGTATCTCCATTCCAATTCACTACAAAACATGGCCTGTTATCGACCGTGAACCAGGTGTATTCACAAGCTTAGTTGAAGGCAAATACAATCAAACAGCCCTCATTATCGATCCAGGTTCCTCTATCGAGCTTAATAGCTAATCCCAAAACATGACATAGAAATGACGCAATCCATTGGAATTGCGTCATTTTTTATTGTTAGGTCCTAAACAAAACCTAATGAAATAAAGTGATTTCCTATCGGCCTAGAACTCTTGGTTTGCCATAGAGAAGCCACCACGATTAGCCATGCGTACAAACTCATCAATATCTTGTGTTTCATCTACACCTACATAGCCTAGCTCTCGAACTAAACCATATGGATTGTGCAAAGATAATTGAGGGTTCTCACCTGTCAGTACCCAAAGTACTTTATAGCCTTTTGGAGCTTCCCGAAGGCGCTCCTCTCCTTTGCCATCCGTAAAGTAAACTAGTAAATCTACACGATTTTGATTAGCTAAAGAGAACACAGGCGCAAAGGCTGTGGCACCACGCACATCGAGACGTGGCTTAACGTCCTTCACCGATTCCATCGTATAGGTACGGCGCACTTCGTTATCGCATTCCACTACGGTAATGCGGTGATTATAGGCATGCACAATTTGCAGTACTTGCTCTAATGCATTGGTAAACTCAACATCGGTAATACTACCACTCATATCGAGGGCCACCCACACATTCGCCTTATGTTGGCGCAAGGTGCCAGATAATTCGAGGCGCTCTGGCTGACGACGATTGCGACGCATCGTCGTTTTTTTGTAACCACTTGCTACCTTACCCATCAGCTTTTTAAGGTAAAAATACCAAGGCAAGGCTCGACGCGTCTTTTGGAACGTATCGATGAGACTTTTCACATAGCCTTCCATATCGCCTTTGGAGGCTTCGTTAATATAACGCTCCGTAATTTGATCCATCGTATCGGTGTCAATAGAATCAGATTCATCCCAAATATCATGACTTGTTTGAGGATTAAACTCCATGGCTACTGCCGTTTCTGCATTGTCGATAGGCACAAAGAGATCTGGCTTTTCTTTCATGACCTTGTCGATAGCCTTCGCATAGTACTCAATAGTACGGAACCGTTTTAACAATAAACCAAAGCGCTCATTCACATTAGCTACCGTTACCGCATCACGGTCCACATGTTCAAGATAATCGTTTACCACCATATCCATGGCCATGTGAACGGCTGTTTTGTGAAAGCCTTGGCTCAATGCTTTCACCCGCATCAAGTGAGCCGAAATAATATGAAGAATTTCGCGCTTAATGCCATCCTTCATCACATCCGGCGGTTGGCGTAATAAGATAAACGGATTTACATAAAGTACATAGCCACCTTGTTTTAGGTTAATACCAAAAGCACTGGTCATATCAAAGCGAATGCGATGAGCCATTTGTAAATAAAAATAACCAAAGAATTGGTCCTCTTCAAGGAGTAGGCTATTTACATCATGCAAAATATTCCATAATCGTTGCTCAAAGGCAGGTGTCATAACGGCTTGCTGCATAACGGCAAGATTAGTGCCTTCTACATCTATATCTTCAAGAGCTCGACCAATAGTGCCAATATGGCTATCAGACATATTATGGTTCATCAAGTCCGCTGCTATACGTTCAGGTGCCATACTATGATGCTGCTCTTCATAGCTATCTACATAGGCCTCATAGGTTGCGTATATTTGCGCATATAAAGCCTCTGCTTCGCGATGAATCCGCTCTCGTTTCGCATGCCAACGATCGAGAGCCTCAATGGCATCCGTATCATAAGAGCCAGTCTTTTCCCAACCATCAATATGCGTCAGTAGGTCAGACGCATCGCGAATATCGTCCTTATCTAAATTTCGTTGCATCATTCCACCTCCTTTTCGTTAAACATCAGATTTTATTTAGAACTATTTTTGTGCTTCAAAGAAGGTATCGACAAACAAGTCATCTTCAATGGCATAGGCGTATACGCGCTCATACGTGTTGCGTAAATCTTTCATAACCGCTACGCGCAAATCTCCTGGGTATAATGTTAGGAATTCCACAAAGTGATGAATTTCCTCTGCATTACTATTGCGATTTAAACGATGCAACATATTTTTAGCCGCTACATATAGACGAGTTGGGCTTTCACCTTTAACCTGTTCAGCCATAGACATAATAGCACCTGGTTTTTGAACTGCCGTTAATACATCATCTAAGGTAATGAGCGGTTCCTGATTGGACTCGATAAAACTTACGAAAGCCTCCGCAATAAGTTTACCGACGTTACCGCGGATAACATTCATAAATACGTCACGACTGTAAGCTGACCCCTCTTGGTTTTTATAAATTGTATATAGGCCAGACACGCGTTCGAAGGAACGAGGTGTAGCATCAATATCGTCTTCGTGGCGTTGATTTAAATATTCAGGATAAGAAGAAATGAATTCGATAACCTTTTCTTCAATGCCTGCGCCGATAGCCCAGTCAATCCATTGCATGTAATCCGCATTCATATAGAGCCATACAAAACGGTTTTGTTGGGCTGGATCCATATCAATCGTTTGGTAATCAAAGGAATCCTCAGGGTTCATAGCGGCGATGATACGCACTTGTTCACTCAAGGAGAACCCATTGATTTCACGGTTCAAGATAAGATTCATCAACTCTTGTTGTACCGCATGTTCTGCACGGTTAATTTCGTCGATAAATAGCAATACTTGGCGGCCTTTATCTACGGCTTGTGCCACATGTTCTAACGTATGATGCACTGCGTATACCGTAGTTTTCACTTCACGAGTGCGGCCATGACCATCTGTATGCGTCACCGTTTCCACCGTTGGCAAACCGCCGATTTCACCTTCTTTTAAAAGGTTACCGTCGATAGTAACGAGTTCCCAATCATGTACATCTGCTACGCGTGCTGCGAGAGATGTTTTACCGATGCCCGTTTCACCGACGAGCAATGGTACTTGATTTGCGGCAAGCACTAATTCAACGCTCGCCATTGTATCTATAAAGTTCATTGTATCTCCGTTCTAATACTTCAAATATTCGCCTACAGCGATTTTCTTTACTGCTCTAGTGCCATATGCATCAATGAGAGACAATAGATCGATAGGCCATTTAGATTGGCGTCCACCGATAGCTTTATTATTGATCAATTCACGAACATAGTCCGCATCAATGTTATCGCTAGAAATAGCCTCTACGATGATAGACTTAATTTCATCCACCGTAACACCTAATGTATTAGGGATGTAGCCTAAGATAGGTGCACTCACTTTAAATAGGTGTAACGCTAATTCCTTTGAAAGATTTGTAATTTGACGCATCGCCTGAGGATCTTGCTTCACGGCCGCCTCTAGCACAGCTACGCTTGGCTCATTAATATAGCGCAAGGCTAAATAATTTTCCTGTACAGCTTGTAATTGGACTACTTCGCTAGGTTCTTTAATATATTGTAGCGCATCGTAATTTGCCTTTACCGCTTCTAATTGCAGCTCCTCTGATGGATTTGCTATATAGCGAATGGCCCAACCAGATTGCGCTAATGCACTTCGAATTAGCGAGTCAGACGGATTGTCTATATATTCTAAAATAGCCCAATCCTTTTCAACTAAGGCACTTAACAATTCTTCTGTAGGGTTTTCTACGAACTGTATTGCTCGTGGTGCTTGTGAAAGCGCCGTTTCAATAACCTTTTGAGTAGGGTCTTTGATATATTGAAGCAACATACCGTTTTGAGCTACACAGGTAAGCTGCATCGCTTCCGTTGGATTTGGAATATTCCGAATCCCATGTGGGTTATTGGTCAGCGCTGTTATATATTGTTCCTCTGTCATAATAACCTTCTTTTCTATGTAAAAAGGTCATACGAATACGTATGACCTATACTGAATTCTACTCTA
>ERZ1106961.303-NODE-303-length-23867-cov-11.639425_pt1 | contig 23867 bp, 7 predicted proteins | sample MGYA00403680_ERZ1106961 | MGnify/ENA primary metagenome ERZ1106961 (study PRJEB35170, sample SAMEA104062419) | human gut metagenome | biome: human gut; feature: human-associated habitat; material: faeces | place: Denmark | collected 2012-06-08 ... | reverse complement strand
ACAGCTACAGATTACACACGCATCCAAGGCGGTTATGATGCTAAAATCAGCCGTGGATGGACTGTAGGTGGTCAAGTATCCTACCTTCGCGGGTCTGAAGACTATGTATTTGATGGTTCCGGTAAGGTTAAATCCTTCTCTGTTGGTGCCTATGGTTTGAAAGACCTTGGTAAGGATCAATATGTGCATGTAGAAACGCAAGTAGGTCGTGTATCTAATGACTTTACTGCGCGTAATGAAATTGGTGAAGCTATGTCTGGTGATGCAAAATCCAATGCGTATAGCATCGGTGTTCGCTATGGCAAAACATTGAAATACGCTAATGGTTTCTATGTAGAACCACAAGCACAATTGAACTTCACACACTTCGGTGGTCGTAACTTCAATGTAGGCAATGTATCTGTTAACCAATCTGGTGTGAATAGCACTTCTGGTAAGCTTGGCCTTGAATTGGGTAAACAATTTGGCCATGGTAACCTCTATACACGCTTTGCCGCAGGTCATGCTTTCACAGGCAATGTGAAAACTGCATTTGCTAGTGGCAGTGTTGTGAAATTAACAGAACAAGACCTCAAAGGTACTTGGACTGAACTTGCCTTCGGTGGCCGTTATGGTTTCAATAGCAACAATAGTGTATTTGCTGACGTTGCTACAGGTTTGTCTGGTGACTACCAAGCAGACTGGGGCGTAAACGCTGGCTTCACACACAAGTTCTAATATAGTATATAAAGGTATATTGATATCTAAGTATGTTAGGTAAAAGTATATAAATATATATACAAATATATGTACAGATAAAAGAATAGTAAAAGACCCATGTATTGGAAAATAGCTAATACATGGGTCTTTTTTAGTGTTTAAAGAGAGTCTTGATCTAGCAGTAATATTTATTTATACAAATCATAGAGTGCGTTTATATATAACATCAGTAATCATAAGAGTTATTAATTTATATCGTGGCCTAGCATATACCATAATACAAGGTATTATAGGGTTTAACGGTATTTCTTTATAAATATTTCTTATTAATAAACCAAAAATGATAATTTTAAATTGTAAAATTTTTTGCCACTAAATTATGAATAGATATTTGGTTAATTATAAAAAATACATAAAAAATAGATCGATTATTATATAGTCTATAGAAAAATAAGGGATAAATAAGAATAATTTACATTGAAAAGCATTATTTATGGATAATGCTTATTTTTATGCGGTGGAAAGTGTACATAATTGGTATAAATTTATAAACTAAGCAAAGATGAATATAAAATGAATTTTTATTTACCATATAGAAATATTTTGATATTATTAGGACAATCAACAATGATGAAGTTTTAGTGAAATTATTGTGAGAAATGAACTTATCTGTGTGTATTGTAAGCTAGAGGGAAGATTATGAATCGAATTTACAATGTAATTTGGAGCAAGACAAAGAAGTGTTATGTAGTAGTTTCTGAGATCGTGAAAAGCGGTGGCGGTAAGGTTAAATCCTTGCATACGGGAAAAACACATGCTCGTATGGGCGCTGTTATGGCAGTAGCTGCGCTATTATTAGGTGTGAATGTTACACCTGTAAATGCAGCTGCTATGATAATTGATGGTGTATATAATCGTTATGCAACAGCATATGAAAGGGGGGTGAGACCGAGTTATCTATACAACTATGGAAATCCTGGGAATTATAACGCTTTAGATGGTAGTGGTTCAGACACTTATTATTCCGGTCAAAATAATAACTTATTTGGTATTGCCATAGGTCGGGATACCGATATACAAGAATCTCAAGATACTCGCTATTATTCAGGTATAGCTATTGGTGACAGAGCTAAGGCTACTGGTGGTTTATCCTTTTCAATAGGTAGCTATGCACAATCTACAAAACCATCCGCTATGGCTATTGGTACGGCTTCATTATCTAGTGGCTTTAACTCCTTGGCGATGATGCGCCAATCTGCAGCGACAGGTAATTTCTCCACAGCCATTGGCACCACTTCTTGGGCGAGTGGTACTGGTAGTTTTGCCATGGGCTATTCTGCGCAAGCACATGGTGATCAATCCATCGCTATCGGTGCAGCAGAGCCTATTACTGTAGCAGGTAGTGGCAATGAGCCAAGTGCATCCTATAATGATGACACTAATACTGTAACAAAAGGGGCACGTTCTTTGGCCTTTGGTACAAAAGCACGTACAAGTGCGGCAGCTACAGATTCCATGGCATTTGGTTCCAATTCTATTACAGATGGAGCTAATGCGGTGGCAGTAGGTAATTCTGCAAACGCAGCTGCTAATGATGCTTTTGCCTTTGGTAATACAGCACAAGCGACAGGTGCTAATGCTATTGCCATGGGTAGAACAGCAGAAGCTAAGCAACTAAATGCTATTGCACTAGGTGGTCAAGCAAAAGCATTAGAAGCTAATGCTCTTGCCATCGGTGGTACTGCTGAAGCTAGCAAAGCTGGTACTATGGCTATTGGTACAGCATCTAAAGCAAGTAGTAATAACTCCACAGCTATCGGTAATGGTGCAGAGGTTACTGGTGAAAACTCCATGGCATTAGGTGCTGGTGCGAAGATTTCTTCTAATAATTCCATCGCTCTTGGTGCAGGCACAGAGTTCAATGATCCTCTAGTAAATACATATGCTGCTTTCACCAACGAAATGAACCCTGCTGAAGCGGGCGTAGTAGCCGTTGGTAATACAGGTACGCCTCGTCGTATTGTTAACGTTGCAGGTGGTCAAAACGATAATGACGCAGCTACGATTAAACAATTGCGTTATGTAAATAATAACTTGGCTATGACCATTGCGGGCCCTACATACACAGGGTATCAAGCGAATGGTTCTACCTACAAAGCACCTGATTTCAATATCAAAAATAGCACATATCATACAGTAAAAGAAGCTGTAGAAGCAGCGCAAACTAACTTCTTCAGCGCTAAAGGCACATCTGCTGATGCGAACTACGATAATAAAGGTGCTACAGGCACAAATGCGACAGCAGCAGGCGTACGTGCCTCTGCAGCAGGTAACTTTGGTACGGCACTTGGTGCGGATGCAACTGCAACAAGTGAAAAAGGTACTGCATTAGGTTATAAAGCGAAGGTAACAGAAGATGATGGCGTTGCGTTAGGTTCTAATTCCGTAGCAAATACGGCAGCTGGTGTAGCTGGCTATGATGTAAGTGCAGCAGACAACCGTGCGAATAGATACACAGATTTAACTGGCTCTGTAGCAACATCCACTTTGGGTGCAGTATCTGTAGGTCAACATACTAGTGTTGGTAATGAAACACGTCAAATTACAAACCTTGCAGCTGGTACAAAGGACACAGATGCAGTTAACGTAGCTCAATTGCGCAATGTAAACCTTAAAATTGCAGGCAATACAAACGACAACAACGGTAAAAATGATGTATTGTTAGATAGCCAAACATTGACTGTAAAAGGCGATGGCGCGTATGTAACAACTAAAGCTAACAACCAAACAATTGATGTAACCTTAACAAATGATACAAAAGATAAAATCGACAATGCAGCGAATAAAGACCTTTCTAACATTACAAATGTAGGTAAAAAGAATATTACTGCATTAGGCACAATTGTTGAGGCTGGTAATAATGTAACAATTCCAGCAGCTACTGTAGATGCTACAACAGGTCAAAAAACATATACTATCAATGCTATGGATACTAAGGTTTCCCTAGGCACTAGCGGTTTGATGACCCTTACAGGTGGCACACCTGATGCAAACGGTGTTCGTAACTACACTGTTGACGTAGATCCTACTAAGGTTGCTAAAACAGATTTATCCAACATCAATTCTGATGGTAAAACTGTTATTCGTGAAGAGGCTCAAAAGGCTGTAAAGGTTATTGCAGGCCAAAATACAACAGTTACAGAAGGTACTGATGGTACATATAAAACATATGCAGTAAATGTAGCGGGAGCAGGAGACTATCGATTGGTAGAAAACAGCGCTGCAGCTGATAAAGCATACACTGTAACTGGTAATAAAGTTGACTTAACAGTGCAAGATGGTAGTACTCCAGCGAATACGAAGACTGTAACAATTAAAGACATTGCTTCTAAAACAGAATTGGATTCTACAAAATCTGATTTAACTACAAAAATCACCGATACAAAAACTGAGCTCATCAACAAAGGTTTGAAGTTTAACGCAGACAACAATGATGTTAAGACAAATAAACTTGGCTCTACCGTAACTGTATCTGGCGATGCGAATATCACTACAAAAATCACACAAACTGGTGATGACTCCACAATTGCAGTGGCTTTGAATAAAGACCTTAATGTTAAAACAGTGACTGCTACGGATACTGTGAAAGCTGGTACTACAACAGCGGGTAGCCAAACTGCGACAGATAACAAAGGTGGCACTCAAACTGGCAACTTTGTAACTGGTTTAGACAACACGGCATGGAATATGGCTGATCCTGTATTCGTATCTGGTCGTGCTGCTACAGAAGATCAACTTAAAAAAGTGAGTGATGCTGTAAGAGCCGCAAATGCTGGTACTAGTGATTATCGCTTGATTGAAAACGATGCAGCTACTGATAAAGCGTATACTGTAACTGGCAATAAAGTAGACTTGAAGGTAAAAGACGATAAATCTGGTACTACTAATACTGTAACTATTAAAGATATTGCGTCTAAAACTGAGTTAGATAAATTAAACGATCGCGCTGTTAAATACGATGTAGATGGTTCTGGGAATGTAGATAAATCCAAAGTGACATACGAAGGTCCTACATATAGCAGTACTAATAAATCTGGTGGTACTCACGTAACTAACGTGGCGTACGCAACAGGTAACGACGGTAGCGAAGCGGTTAACGTAGATTATTTAACTGACAAAATCAAAGACAGTTCCGATGCTTTGATCAATAAAGGATTAAAATTCGATGCTAACGTTGGTGGTGTTAAGACTAATAAACTAGGTTCTACTGTAAAAGTTCAAGGTGAAGGCACAGAAGCCGACGCTAACTACAGCGGCAAAAACATCAAAACTTTTATCAAGCAAGATACAGCAGGTAACACAACAATCGACGTTAAGATGAATAAAAATCTTGAAGTTGAAACAGTGACTGCTACAGGCGCAAACGGTAAAGATGGTAAAATCGGCATCAATGGTAAAGACGGTGTTACTACAAATCTTTCCATTACACGAGATGGCCAACCTGGTGTAGATGGTGCTGCTGGTACAACTACAACTCGTATTGTTTATGAAAAACCAGATGGTACTAAAGAAGAGGTAGCTACACTAAATGATGGCCTTAAATTCAAAGGCGACATGGGTGCTACATCTAATGTAAAACTCAACAAACAAGTGGATGTAAACGGTGGCGTTACAAACGCGGCTGACCTTGCAACAGGTAATAACATCGGTGTTACATCTGCAGCAGTTGATGCGGATGGCAATGCAAAACTTCAATTGCAACTTGCTAAAGATATTACAGGTCTTAAATCTGTAACGGCTACAGATACTGTGAAAGCTGGCACAGCTACAGTAGGTAACCAAACTGGTACTGATAATAAAGGTGGCACTCAAACTGGTAACTTTGTAACAGGTCTAGATAATACAAATTGGAACATGACTGATCCTGTATTCGTACCTGGCCGTGCGGCAACAGAAGACCAATTGAAAACTGTTAGTGATGCGGTGAAAGCTGCGAGCGCAAGTGCATCTGACTATCGCTTGATTGGTGATCCAACAAACACAACTGACGGTTCCTACAAGGTTACAAACAACCAAGTAGACTTAAAGGTTAAAGATGATAAATCTGGTACTACAAATACTGTAACTATCAAAGATATTGCGTCTAAAACTGAGCTCGATAAATTAGAAGACCGCGCAGTTAAGTATGATTTAGATGGTACAGGTAATGTAGATAAATCTAAAGTTACTTACGAAGGTCCTGCATACACTAATAAAACTGGTGGTACTCACGTAACTAACGTGGCGTACGCAACAGGCAACGACGGTAGCGAAGCAGTTAACGTAGACTACTTAACTGATAAGATTAAAGACAGTTCCGATGCGTTGATCAACAAAGGTCTTAAATTCGATGCTAACGTTGGTGGCATTCAAACTAATAAACTTGGTTCCACTGTCATCGTAAAAGGTGAAGGCAACGAAGCAGACGCTAACTACAGTGGCGAAAACATTAAGACTTTCATCAAACAAGATAATACAACTGGTAACACAACAATTGATGTTAAATTGAACAAGAACCTTGTAGCTGATTCCATCAAAGTTAACAAAGATGGTAGAGATGGCAAAGATGGTGTATCCATTACTGGCCCTACTGGCGTAGCTGGTCAAGACGGCAACAATGGTAAGGTAGGCATCACTGGTGCTGACGGCAAAGACGCTGTATCTATCTCCGGTAAAGACGGCGTAGGTCACATCGGCTTAACTGGCCCTGCTGGTACAAACGGCAAGGACGGTTCCAACGGTATCGACATGTCCGTTAAGAATGGCTACGACGATGCAGCCAAAGGCGTTAAGGGTGAAAAAGGTGTAGACGGCGTTGATGGTATTACACGTATTGTGTACACTGACAAAACTGGGGAACACCAAGTTGCCACAATGGACGACGGTATGTTGTACGGTGGTGACGCTGGTAATGTGATCAAGAAAAAACTTAACAACCAAGTAAATGTTAAGGGTGGCATTACTGACGAAACTAAATTGACTACTGATGACAATATCGGCGTAGTTTCTGATGGTACAGATACGTTGAAAGTTCGCTTGGCAAAAGATCTTAAAGGTCTTAACACAGTAACTGCTACTGAAACAGTTAAGGCTGGCGATGTTGTGATGGGTAAACAATCTGATGGCACACCTGCAGCTAATACTGGCAACTATGTAACAGGCCTAGATAATAAAGATTGGGACGTAACAAATCCGACTGCTGTTAGTGGCCGTGCTGCTACAGAAGATCAGTTGAAAAAGGTTACAGAGGCTATCAACAATCAAAGCTCCAACTCCACAGATTATCGTTTAGTTCAAAACCAAACAGCTGGCTCCAATGGTGATTACACAGTAGATAGCAACGGCGATGTAGCGTTGACTGTACAAGATAAAAATCATCCAAACCAAACTGAAACAGTAACTATCAAGGATGTAGCATCTAAATCTAACCTAGATAAATTAGATGATCGCGCTGTTAAGTATGACTTAGACCCTGCTACAAATACTGTAGATAAATCTAAAGTTACTTACGAAGGTCCTGCATACACTAATAAAACTGGTGGTACTCACGTAACTAACGTGGCGTACGCAACAGGCAACGACGGTAGCGAAGCAGTTAACGTAGACTACTTAACTGATAAGATTAAAGACAGTTCCGATGCGTTGATCAACAAAGGTCTTAAATTCGATGCTAACGTTGGTGGCATTCAAACTAATAAACTTGGTTCCACTGTCATCGTAAAAGGTGAAGGCAACGAAGCAGACGCTAACTACAGTGGCGAAAACATTAAGACTTTCATCAAACAAGATAATACAACTGGTAACACAACAATTGATATTAAATTGAACAAGAACCTTGTAGCCGATTCCATCAAAGTTAACAAAGATGGCAGAGACGGTAAAGATGGCGTATCCATTACTGGTCCTACTGGCGTGGCTGGTCAAGACGGCAATAATGGTAAGGTTGGTATCTCAGGTGCTGACGGCAAAGATGCAGTTTCTATCTCCGGTAAAGACGGCGTAGGTCACATCGGTTTAACGGGCCCTGCTGGTACAAATGGCAAGGACGGAACAAATGGTATCGATATGTCCGTTAAGAATGGTTACGACGATGCTACAAAAGGCGTTAAGGGCGAAAAAGGTGTAGACGGCGTTGATGGTATCACACGCATTGTGTACACAGATAATACTGGTGAACACCAAGTAGCTACAATGGACGACGGCATGTTGTACGGCGGTGATGCTGGTAATGTGATTAAGAAAAAACTAAACAATCAAGTAAATGTTAAGGGTGGCATTACTGACGAAACTAAATTGACTGCTGAAGATAACATTGGTGTTGTATCTGATGGAACAGATACGTTGAAGGTTCGCTTGGCAAAAGATCTAAAAGGACTTAATACTGTAACAGCTGCTAAAACTGTGAAAGCAGGTACAGCGACTGTAGGTAACCAAGAAGCAACTAAAGCAGATGGCACTAAAGAAACTGGTAACTATGTAACAGGTCTTGATAACAAAACTTGGGATGCTGACAATATCGTAACTGGTCGTGCTGCTACAGAGGATCAATTGAAAGATGCGTTGGCAAACCAATCTAATGCAGGTCTTAAATTCGACGCTAACGTTGGTGGTACTAAGACTAATAAATTAGGTTCCACTGTCATCGTAAAAGGCGAAGGCACTGATGCAGACGCTAACTACAGCGGTGAAAATATTAAGACTTTCATCGACCAAGATAATACAACTGGCACTACAACGATTAACGTTAAATTGAATAAAAACCTTGTAGCTGATTCCATTAAGGTCAATAAAGACGGCAAAGACGGTAAGGATGGCGTATCCATTACTGGCCCTACAGGCGTAGCTGGTCAAGATGGCAACAATGGTAAGGTAGGCATCACAGGTGCTGACGGTAAAGACGCAGTTTCCATTTCCGGTAAAGACGGCGTAGGTCACATCGGCTTAACAGGCCCTGCTGGTACAAACGGCAAGGACGGCACAAATGGTATCGACATGTCCGTTAAGAATGGCTATGACGATGCTGCCAAAGGTGTTAAGGGTGAAAAAGGCGTTGACGGTATAGACGGAATCACACGTATCGTGTATACTGATAAGACTGGTGAGCACCAAGTAGCCACTATGGACGACGGCATGTTGTACGGTGGCGACAGTGGCACTGTAATCAAGAAAAAACTTAACAATCAAGTAAATGTTAAGGGTGGTATTACAGATGCAGCGAAACTGTCCAATGAAGATAACATTGGGGTAGTAGCTGATGGCACTGATACATTGATGCTCCGTCTTGCAAAAGACCTTAAAGGCCTAAATTCTGCTACTTTCAACAATGGTACGGATGGCAACACTGTTGTAAACGGTGGTGGCCTCACTATTAATGATGCAGCAGGTAATCCGTTGACGTCCGTTACTAAAGACGGCGTTGTGATTACAGATGGTCCATCTATGACTAAAGATGGTATCGACGCTAGTGATAAGAAAATCACTAACGTAGCTGACGGCACAATCGGTGCAGGTAGTAAAGATGCTGTTAATGGCGGTCAATTACATACAGTGGTAGAAGACCTTAAAACTAAAGGTTTCGGTTTAACTGCTGAAGATGGCGCTTCTGTTAAGAAATCCCTTGGTGATACTGTAACTGTGAAAGGTGACGGTACGAACATTACTACATCTGTAGATAATGGTGCTGTGAAAGTAGCATTGGCTAGAGATCTTAATGTAGATACTGTTACAGCAAACACAGTAACAACAGGCGACACTAAGATGGATACAAATGGTGTAACTATTAAAGACGGCGCCAATGAAGCGACTAAGTTGACTAAAGATGGCTTGCAAATCAACGATGGTGGTAACAAAGCGGTTACTATCGATAAAGATGGTTTGACTATCGAAAACGGTCCTAAGGTAACAAAAGACGGCATTAATGCTGGTGATAAGAAAATCACTAATGTAGAAGATGGTACAATTGCTGCCGGCAGCAAAGACGCTGTAAATGGCGGTCAATTGCATACTGCAATAGAAGACATCAAAGCACAAGGCTTCGGTCTTAAAGCAGAGGATGGTCAATCTGTGAAGAAACATCTTGGTGAAGTAATCGACCTCAAAGGCGACGGCAACATCAAGACTTCCGTAGATGGCACTGCGATTAAGATGTCCTTGAATGATACAATTACACTTGGCACAGATCCAGCAAAACAAGTTAAAGTTGATGGATCTACTGGTACGATTACTACGGGTAATGGCGCTAACCAAGTTACAATCGATGGCAGCACAGGTTCTGTTACAGCAGGTAACACTGTGAAAGCTGGCGATGTAATCATGGGTAACCAAAGCTCAGGTGGTCAAAATGGTAACTTTGTGACTGGTTTGGACAATAAAACATGGAATCCTAACAACCCTGTAGCTGTTACAGGTCGCGCGGCAACAGAAGATCAATTAAAAGCTGTTAACGACGACTTTAACGAAAAAGCTAAAAATGGTCGTGTATTCCAAGGTGACCAAGCTGGTAACGATGGTAAAGTTGTTCGCGGTTTAGGCGATACAATGAACCTAAAAGGTGGCGCTGATGTAAATCGTTTGAGTGACAACAATCTGGCTGTTATGAAGAACGCTGCAGGCGATGGCTATGATATCAAGTTGGCTAAGGACCTCAACCTAAAAGACGGTTCTACTACGTATACAAAAACTGTACCAGGAACTAATACTACAATTCCTTATACAGTAGATACAAAAGTAAATGGTGGTGGCATCACAATTACTCCATCCATCAACGGTCAACCTGTACCAGGTCACACTGTAAGTCTTACAGAAAATGGCTTAAACAATGGTAATAATACTATTACTAATGTAGCGCCAGGCATCAATGGCACTGATGCGGTTAACGTTAACCAATTGCGCAATGCTATGCATAGTGTAGATGGTAAAATCGCTGATGTTGGTGCAGCTAGCGCAGCCATGGCAGGTCTTAAACCATTGCAATATGATCCATTAGAACCTACACAAGTGTTGGCGGCTGTTGGCAACTATAAAGGTAGTACTGCTGCTGCTATTGGTATCGCTCACTATACAAATGAATCTACAATGCTTCATATGGGTGTTTCCTTAGGTGGTCATGATAATATGGTTAACGCTGGTGTATCTTATAAATTCGGTACATCTGACGCTAAAAAAGCAATTCCAGCGCGTTACAAAGCTGGCCCAATCAGCTCTGCTTATGTAATGCAAGATGAAGTAGCTGCATTGAAAGCTGAGAACTTACGCATGAAACAACGCGATGAGGAATTATCTGCTAAGTACGAACAAGTACAACGAGATAATGAAGAGATGAAAGCTCAAATTGCAATGCTTATGAAACAAGCTGGGTTAACCAAATAATCATTCACTTGAGAGTGTATTGAGTATTTAAAACATAGGAAAGCCGCCCTGGGGAGGGCGGCTTCCAATGAGGGGACTTATGAAACTAATTAAATTACTACCAGTTATGGCAATTGCTTCTGTATGTGTTGCTGGCCAAGTACATGCGGCACAAGATCCTTTGATGATGCCTGAACAACCTGCGGCTCCTTTGACTGCAGAACAACAAGAAATCTCTCTTGCTGTTCCTAGTGAAGAGGTAAAAGCTGTAGTATCTGAATTTGCAGCATTCCAATTGGGGATGAGCAATGCTTTAATCAAAGACGACAATCGCGTAATGTCTGGTCAACAACGTTATACTAATAACGTGTTGTACTATATGAATGTTCGTCGTGACTGGTACATTACAAGCCATCGCTATAAAAAAGATAGCTATGCTCGCGTAGCATTAGATCGCTTATACTTAGATTACAAAGAATTTTTCACAAACCACACAACTGTGTCTGACATGAACAAAGCTGAATATGAAAACCAAATCTTGGCAATTCTTGAAAAGAATACAGCTAACATGTCTAACGATGAATTGCGTTTCTACATGAACGAAATGGTAATCTACAGCTTGCAACAAGCTATGCGCGATGGTAACAACCGCGTTAAACGCATCCGCTAATCGGTATAATTATAAATTTATACTTATGAAAGAGGTAACGGTAAAAGCCGTTGCCTCTTTTAGTTTTTATGGTTACTTTATTTCTGGAGAATGTGAGATAAATCACATAATAGTGGCTTTAATAGTACTATACTAATTCCATGACCTTATAGCTGTTTATATATAGGTAAGCCCTTACATACTATACATAAATTTACATAATAGTATTCAGGTATATGCAATTACTCCTAGATACAAAGCAATTACAATCCTTTTGGATACTATGTTCTTTCTCGTAAGCTATAGGTCGTACTAAAACAAATGGCCCCCGTAGGATTCATTCCTGCGGGGGCTTGTTTGTTAATTGTATTGGTTAATCTGCCCCTTTATGAATTATTATTTATGTTATTTACATATTTTTTCGATAGCAGTATAATTTAATCGTAGTAATCATGAGGGTAATATGAAGGGGAAGTATTTTGTAGTATAACAAGGGAGGCGTATGATTATGAATCACGCAAAGAAACTACAATTATTAGCAGTACTCGGAGTTTTAACCATATCTTCTTCTAGCTTGGTACAAGCAGCAGATATTCCTGTTGTTTCCTCTGGTGGTGCCACTTATAACATTGGTCTACAAGGTTGGTCATCTTTCACCAACTCAGACAATGTACATCTCGGTGGTCAAACTGGGGCGGCTAACAGCGATCCATATTCCCATACAGGGGATCCAAATGCAAAGGGTAATAATATTGCCATCGGCCGTCTTGCCCTGAATGGTTCTCAAGGTGGCGGTAATGTAGCATTAGGTGCTAAGAGCTTTGTAGGTGGTAAAGGTGACTATAACTTTTTAGGTAACTTTGCAGCAGGTTATAACTCAACTATTTCGGATACAATTGCGGTAGGTTATTTTGCAGGAGCTGGCTCTGAAGGTAATAAAAACGTATGGCTCGGTGCATCTCAAGCTGGCGGTAGTAAGGGGAATAATACTGTATTAATCGGTTCTAACTCTACTGTAAATGGTGATTTTAACTATGGTATGGGCCATGGCGTTATCTTTAAAGGCGATAAGAACTCCGCTATTGGCGCATATAACAAAATTGAAGGTAACCAATCTGGCGCCTTTGGTGTAGGTACGTATAATGTGGATACTGTTAAGGGCGATAATTCCTACAGTGTTGGTAACAAGAACCAAGTGAGTGCTAATAATACATTCGTAGTTGGTAATAATGTGAAAACATCTCTAGACAATGCCGTTGTATTAGGTAATAATTCTACTGCTGAAAGTAGTGATGTAGTGAGCACTCCTAGTTATACCTACAATAATGGTGTTACTGAAAGCTTCGCCGGTACTGCTCCTGTGTCTACTGTATCCGTTGGTGCGACAGGTCAAGAACGCACTATCACTCATGTTGCAGCAGGTCGTATTACAGCGGATTCTACAGATGCGGTTAACGGCTCCCAGTTATATGGTACAAACCAACAAATTGATGTATTGCATCGCGATGTACGCCACGTGGAAAAAGAATCCAACCGCGGTGATGCTCGTGCCGCAGCACTAGCTGCATTGCATCCACTACAATTTGATCCTGATCACAAGGTTCAAGTTATGGGTGGCTATGGTCACTATAAGGGTGAAAATGCATTGGCTCTTGGCGTAGGTTACTATCCGAAAGAAAACCTACTCCTTACAGCAGGTACAACTGTAAGTGGTGATTTGATGACTAATGTAGGCGTATCCTATAAATTCGGTGAAAATAAAACATTGCCTAAGATTTCCCCTGCATCCTATAACGCATTAGAACAACGGGTAGATACATTAGAAGCACAAAACAAAAAACTACAAGAAACAGTAGATATGCTTGTGCAAAAACTTAATGAAAAATAGAATCTAATATCTAATATTTAATATTCAGTGTAGTAATATAGAGTAAGCTTTAATATTGATAAAGGATATGAAAGAGGTAATAACATGGTTATTACCTCTTTTTTATATACATATAATAGTAATATAATACGTTTCTAGTGAGTACTTATCTTGACATGCATATGCATTATTCGATACACTAATATATATTTCATTTGTTGTTCATGAATTTTAAATGTAGAGAGTAATGAAACGTATTGTGTGTATCGCCTTGAGCGCCCTATTGTGTTGCGTGGGTACAGCTGAGGCAGAAAAACAACAATTACATAATGATAAGGGCGTAGTGTCTGCAGAAACTGATGCTCAAACAGAGCGCATGAAGGCCGCATCAGAGGGCTTTCACATTACGCCTGCTGTCACACCAGATCATGTGATTGGCCAAGGTGGGCCGCTCATCATGGATCGGCAAGATACTAAGACCGTGCAGTATAGCAATGTAGATGCAGTGAACCGCGCCATTAATGCGGTGGCTATGTCCAATGTATCTAATGCTATGTATGGTGCCAAAGGTAAGCCGTGGATGCGACGCACTACGCTGAGCTTTCAGTTCCAAGAAGGGTGGAAGCCGCTGTATTCTGCGGAGACGATTCAGCCTCTAGGTCATTACGATAATACCTCTCGTGATGTGTGGTTTACGCAGCAGCGCATTTCTCGCGCCTCTGATACGGGTACTACCCTTAATGTAGGCATTGGGTACCGTCGTATCTCCAAGGACGACCGTCGTCTCTATGGGGCTCATGTATTCTATGATCATCGCTTCTTAAATCGTCACGATCGACTCAGTGCTGGTCTTGAATATATGTCTGGTGAAAGCGAGTTTCGTTTTAACTGGTATGGTTCTGCTTCCGATGAACGTGTTTTGGATGCGAACCTGCATACCTTAGAGCGAGTCTCTAATGGTTATACCTTAGAATATGGTAAAACCTTTAAAAATGCGCGTTGGGCTAGAGTCTATGTTGAAGGCTATCACTGGAACCAGGATCGACAAGCTGATAAGAATGGTTTGCGCATAGGATCTGAGCTGCAACTTACGCCGCGTGTATCTGTAGATATGGGATACAATAAACCGGAACATAGCTCTGGCGGTGCATATGGTAAAATTACGTTCCGTTTAGCGGGAGCTCAGATGGCTTGGTATGGTGGCAAGCATCGTTTAGAACAATCTGCAACGGTTCGCGATAAAATGCTCAACATCGTAAGACGAACTAATACGGTTTTTGTTGAACAATAATTTTGATAACTGAATAGACAAATTGAATGGTCATGCCATTTCCTGCATTCATTTTATTTTAATGAAAATTAAATGAAAAATAACCTACTATTGTTCCTATATAAGTGATATACTCTAGGTAAGGGAAACGTTAGTGTTTATATCAATTGTTCTTTAAGATAATGGCTTTTTATAAAAGCCATTATCTTATTATTGATGCCGCGTGATCGCCCGTTCATCTTAGTTACTCTCCAACGATTCAATAATCTTTGTGTTGTGTTTACTTCAAAATCTCTCTCTTAATAACAAACTTAAATCATGCGGCAACGGTAAGAGGTTCGCCTTCCTCTTACCCAAAAAGGATAGTTAATCCTCATCGATTAACTATCCTTTTTTATATTCTCTTAATAGATATATAAATTACTGTTTACAAAATACGTATACGTGCTACAATGTTCATATAAGACTCATGAATAAAGCATGAATTTTAAAGTACGAGAGAATGATAGGTTTTGTAGTTTGTAAATGGAGGTTCTAACTTATGAACAAACGAAAACGTTTATTAACCTTGTTAATTAACGGTGTGCTGCTATCTAGTTTATGTATGGTAGCTAATGCTGCAGATAATGTAGCTGGCGCAGGTAGTGGCGTAGCTATTGGCACCGGCTCTAGTGCTCAAAAAGATGGAGTAGTTGCTATCGGTAAAGGTGCACATACCAATTATGCTGGCGGGTCTGGCTATGCTAAAGTTAATGGTGATGTCGTTATCGGCGAAAATGCAACAACTCATAGTTATTACGATCAATCCGGCTCAGTAGCTGTCGGAAAGAATGCGTATGTAGAAAATACGATTGGGAAACAAGACAAATTCTTTGCATTTAATCAAACTACTTTTAATACTTTTGGTTTGGGAAGTCTTCCACAACAACCAGATAAAGTTGTTACTGGTGTAGCAGTAGGCGATAATACTTATGTTAGAAGTGGTGGTACCATGGTCGGGTCCCATAATTATCGTGGGAAAATTGGTGATATCACTGTCAACACAGATACATATGCAGAGAAGCGTAAAGCTGGACTAGGCGTATACTCAACAACAGTGGGAGCGAATAGCTTTACCAATGGTACTGTGGCAACCAATACAGGTGCTTTGAATGTTATTTCCAGTAATTATGATGGCAATAATTCTGCTAATGCAATTAAAAATTATGGGGCTACTATTAATGGCTCTTTAAACTCTATTGAGTCCGCTACAGCTGCTAGTAAATATTCTGGATTAAGCAATACTGTTGTTGGTACTGCTAATAGAACCAATAATTCTAATGGTTCTTTGATTTTCGGTGCAGGTAATGAAATTACTAACTCTGTTACTGATATAGATGCTAGTTCAATAACACCAACTGCTTTTGGAGGTCCATCCTCTGTAACTGAAATGGCAGAAACTGTACGTAATTTAGTAAAAGACAGCAAATCTGGTGGTTCTACCTTAGCTATTGGTGGTGGCAATAAAGCTGATTATACACAATTAACATCAATGACAGGTGTTAATAATACTATTACAGGGACTGCTGGCAATGTTGCAAAATTGAATCAGGTATCTGGGTACAATAATATAATTACTAATGCGTCTAATAATATTGTAATGGGTAATGATCGTACCGTAACTGCTGATAATACAATTGCTATCGGTGGTCTTTCTTCTAGCGAAACTCGCTCTGTAGCCAATACAACAACTATTGGTTATGATGCAACAGCTTCTGTTGAAGGTGGAGTAGCTCTTGGTTATAAATCTAATGCGACAGTAGATAAAGGAGCAGCTGGTTATGATATCAGCACAAAAGCAGCATCTACTGACACAAGCTCCACATGGAAAGCCACAGCATCTGCTGTATCCGTTGGTGATGTAGCTAATGATGTAACACGTCAAATTACATCTGTTGCAGCTGGTACAAATGATACTGATGCAGTAAACGTAGCACAACTTAAAAAGGTAGAAACTAAAATCTCTACTGTTGAGGCAGATGCTAAAAAACATACTACTGTAGTGGCAGGGGATAATACAACTGTTACAGCTGGTACTAATGCGAACGGCGGTGCTGAATACAAAGTAGCTGTAAATAAAGACTTAGTAGAGATGAACTCTGTTAACTTTGGTAAAGCAACTGATGATGTTCGTGCTCGTATCGATAAAGACAGCGCTCGCTTCTTCAACGGCAGCGAAAATATCGGCGTTACACCTACAGGTATCCAAATCGAAAACACAGATACCTTAGAACAAGCTACTTTCACAAAATCTGGTATGTACGCTAGTGAAGGAAGTAATACTGTTTACTACACTACAAATGGTATTAGCGCAGGGAACCAAATTATTAACAATGTGAAAGCTGGTGTAGCAGATACTGATGCAGTTAATGTATCTCAACTTAAACGCGTACAAGATCAAATCGCAGCATCTACTAGTGTTACAACTGTAACAGCTGGTGACCATATTAAGGTAACACCAACTGTAAATGGTAATACTCACGATTACAAAGTATCTCTTGCTGATGATATTGCTGATCAAATTACAAATAACACAACAAATATCAACAAAAATACAAATGATATCAAAAATATCAAAGGTGATTTATCTAAAATCGATAAACGTGTTGATAAATCTGTAGCAGGTGCAGCAGCGTTGGCAGCATTGCATCCACTTGATTTCGATCCAGATGCTAAATGGGACTTTGCTGCAGGCTATGGACATTACCGCAGTGGTGATGCAGCAGCTATCGGCGCTTTCTACCGTCCTAATGAAGACGTACAACTTAGCGTAGGTTCTACTGTAGGCAGTGATGAAACAGTATTTAATGCTGGTTTATCTGTGAAAGTAGGCGCTCATAGCAATGTATCTCGCTCTCGCGTAGCAATTGGTAAAGAAGTATTAGCTCTTAAGAAAACAGTAGCTGAACAAAATGCTCAAATTCAAAAATTGACTACATTGTTGAATGGTGTTGCTAGTACTAAGATGAAAGCCGATCACACAACATTGTTCCCAGATATCCCTACAAACCATTGGGCATATGAAGCGGTAAGCGATTTATCTCGTCGTGGTTTAGTAGAAGGCTATCCAGATGGCACATTCGGTGGTGACCGTATGTTAACACGTTATGAATTTGCTCAAATCGTATACCGTGCTATTCAAGACGGCGTAACAGTTAATGATCGTCTTGTAACAGAATTCAGCCCTGAAATGGCTTTGTTCCGTGTTGATACAGTAGCGAAAAATGCTAAAGGCGAACCAACAATTGAACGCGTTCGTGTTAACAAAAAATAAGGATACTATTAATTTATAGTGTTCACACAACTTAATAAGTAACTACTATGCATGCCTCAACTCCACCCCGAGGTCGCATAGTAGTGAACATAAAAAAGCGTAACTGATGAGACGGCACTCTTATCAGTTACGCTTTTACTATGTGCAGATATAAATATGAATCAATATATCAATCTATATCTGTATTTGTATTTAGATTTATATAAAGGTATATCTATTGTCTGAAGTATCCCAAAGCAGTGATATGTTGAATTGATTCGTCTAAATATTGTTCACTAGGCACCGTAAATGTTTCACCATTTCGAGTGCGTGTAATCGTTAGTGTTTCATCTAGAATTGCAATTAGCTCTGCTCGAGAGATTGGTTTTGCCATTTGCTTCATTACATATAGTAAGCCTTCATCTACACTAGCGTCCTCTTGGTTAAACATATTACCTAACGTCATGTACTGTTTGCCATTACCTTCAATTAGTGTGGAAACATAATTAATAAATCGCTCAGGAATATAGCTCACATTTTCTACAAATGGTAAGCATTCATAATTCTCACCATATACATTGAGGTGGTTGAGGATAGAGAGGTGGAATAGGCGCACATATAGCTTATTCATATCAAAGGTTTCGTTTGGATAATGTTCTTCTATATATTTTTGAATATCCTTTATAGTAAATAGTTGTTTTGTATTCATAAAATACTTGATAGTTTGATGTAAAGAATCTGTCCAACCATTTGGTGTACCAAGTCTATCCTCTGCAAGCCCGCAATAGTAAATGCTTTCAAGAATATCTTTCTCTACTGTTTCATTACGTACGATTGCATCTGCATTGCATTGTTTAGTTAATAAGGCCATGCGGAATTGTGTATCGTAAACGAAATCGTAGTATTGCTCCTTTGCCTTGTAATCATTATTAGAGAGGACCTTAATATTATCTACGATGCTGTCATCTAACCAAGTAATAAAGGATTTTTCTAATCGTGCATCACCTATATATACGCAGCCTTGATGCTCTGCACGCTCAATAAATTGAGCCACATAAACAGGATCATTAAAGGTTTCTAAATATTCATGGGCTACATAATAATTATTGGATTGCAACACACGATTGATATTATCGATTTTATAACCAGACTGTTTTTGAATTTCATCGTCCATCTTCATGGTTTCCGCAATTAGCTTTAGCACATTCTTTGTGTAAATCGTACGTTCTTGCAAGCTATCTTTTTTAGCCTGTGTTTCAGAATAGAGCATAATATCGCGAATTTGTTCTAATCGTTTCCAACCAGGATATGTATTGTACGATACATAGGCGATGCCGCGGTCTGATAAATTGCGATTACAAATGGATAAGATTTTATCTTTTACAATATCTGGCACCCAAGACCAGATACCATGGACGATGATGTAATCGAAGGTGCCGAAATCATCATCAATGTCCATAATATCTTTTTCTAGCAGTGTGATATTAGTGAGACCGATAGATTTGATTAACTCGTTACCATGCTTAATTTGGACAGGGGATAGGTCGATGCCTGTGAAAGTTGCTTCTGGATTGTACAGTGCTTGAGGGATGATATTACCACCACAAGAGGAACCAAGCTCGAGGACACGGGCACCCTTAATTGGCGCTGGATTGAGACCGTATAGACGTGCTTTGGCGATTAAAGAGTTGATAGCACAATTAGAAAATGCTTTTGATACATAAAGAAAATCATCGTAAGAGTCCTTCAATGCATCAATCTCTTCTTGATCCGCAGACTTTTGATGCGGTGGAGCACTAATTATTTGTTGTGATTTATTATGATTGTTTTCTTTATTTTCTTTATATAATTCATTAGAAGTGTTTTTTGATGGCTCTTTAGTTTGTGTATCCATAACGAGTCCTTTCTTATTCTTTATGGGTAAATACTAACTTATATATCTATAACTATATTTATAACTATATCTATATCTATATCTGTATCTGTATCTATATCTATATCTATATCTATATCTATATCTATATGAACTACCTGTTTATACAGTTTCTAAAATGGTTAGTATCGTCTCCTGTGGGATGACCCAATTATACCGCATTATGATTTAGTATATCATAATTTTTATCAAAATCGGCCGGAAAATTCATAGTTAATTCATTTATAAACTAATATATGAAAAATTGGTGAAAGTACCTTTAAAAGCTTGTGAAATTATTATATTCATATTTTTCTATGATCCATATTTTATAGATAGTATATAAATAGATGCCAAAATCGATAAAAATCAATGAGATTAAATCAATTAAACGTTTATTTATAACTAACATTAATATTATTATCGAAAAAACTAGTACTGGATAGAGAAAAATAGATTATATTTTATAAAATACGTATAAAACACCGAAAAAAATGAGTAAAAAAACACTCATATATTAAATTTTGTTTAACAAAATAAAGGTTCTAACAATAAACTTTGGTGTTTATGATAAAAAGATGAAGTAAACTATTTACAACATTTTCGATATATGATATTCTGTTCATGACACAAAATGAAAAGAATATGAAGGACACTCAGAAAGCCATTAAATATGGGATGCTTGGACTTTCAGTCTTTTGTATTTATTGATTATTAATTATAAGGATTGTAATTGTGTCTAGTTAAGAAAGGGGTTCATAGTAATATGAATAAAATCTTTAAAGTTGTTTGGAGCAAAACTAAAGAGTGCTACGTAGTAGTTTCCGAAGTTGCAAAAAACAATGGTGGTAAGAAAAAAGCTCTTGCTAGCGTATTAGCTGGTTTGGCTATGATTGGTGCTGGCGCTACAATGGGTTCTCCTGTACAAGCGGGTGCCAACTATGGGAATAGTGCGGTTAATATTCAACCTGACAATATTCCTGCAGGGTATCAAGGTAATAGTGTAGGTAAAAACTCTGTAGTTGTTGGTTACATGAATACAACTGATAACAATGCAGGTACACTTGCTTATGGTGCTAATAATAATGTAACAGGCGATTCTGCATTTGCTATCGGTAACAATAATACGGCAGCTGGTGGCAATGCGTACGCAATGGGTAACACTTCAGAAGCTAGAGGTACTGCTACACTTGCATTTGGTAACCAAGCTAAAGCATTGGCTGGCTATACTGTAGCTATTGGTTCCGGCGCACAAGCAACTGCTATGGAAGGTGTGGCTGTTGGGCGTGGTACTAGGGCTACTGGTGGTAAATCTACTGCTGTTGGTAATGAAGCTAAGGCTCAAGGCGATCGCAACGTGTCTATCGGTTACAAAACAGACTCTCAACGCGATGACTCCATTGCAATCGGTTCTGATGTAAGTGCATTAACAGGTCATAACATCGCAATCGGTTCCGCTGGTACAAAAGCACAATCTGCTGATAATGCTACAGGCTCTTTAGGTCTTGCTATTGGTATTAACGCTCAAGCAGTAGCAGCAACAACAAAAGATTTTGATTTGATTGCTATTGGTAATCAAACAAAAGCAACAGCTAATGCTGCTACAGCTATTGGTACTTTAGCTAAAGCTACTGGTAATAACTCTACTGCAATTGGTAATCAAGCAAATGCATCTGCATCTGGTTCCATTGCATTTGGTCAAGTTACTACTGCTGATGCACATGGCGCGTTGGCAATGGGTAATGGTACAAAAGCTAATGGTGTAGGTGCTACAGCGCTTGGTCGTACAGCTAAAGCTGCAAATGATGGTACTGTAGCATTAGGTTGGAATGCAGAAGCAACTGGTGACCATGCAATCGCTATTGGTGGTGATGGTAAAGGTGCTGCATTTGATAATACAAATACAACATTTGCTGGTTTAAATGAAAAAACAACAGCGACTGCTAAAAATGCTGTTGCTGTAGGTCACCAAGCTACTGCATCTATCGCAGGTGGTGTTGCTCTAGGTTCTGAATCTAAAACAACAAAAGATGCGGGTGAAATTGGTTATAACCCTGCAACAAGCCGAACTAATGATTATAAAAATTTAACAAATAATACAAAGGCTGCATTAACATCTACACGTGCTGCTGTTTCTATTGGCGATGATAGTGCTGGTATTACTCGTCAATTAACAGGCCTTGCAGCTGGTACTCAAGATACTGATGCTGTTAACGTAGCACAATTAAAAGCAGTTAATTTGAAATACGCTGGCGATACTGGCAATAGCGATGTATTGTTGAAAGATGGTACATTGAATGTTAAAGGTGATACTAAGCTTATCTCTACATCTGCTGATGCTACTGGTATTAAAGTAACAGCTAAAGTAGGCGACAATATTACTACTAACACAGATGGTAAAGCTGTAGCTCCTACTACAAACGGCATTGCTACAACTGACAATGTAACTCAAGCAATCAACAACTCTGGCTGGAAAGTAACTTCCGCTAACAATGGTGGTACTACAAATGGCACTACTTCCGAAAAAGTAAGCCCTGGCGACACTGTTACTTTCAGCGCTGGTAAAAATATCGTATTAGACCAAGCTGGTAAACAATTCACATACTCCTTGAACAAGGACGTTGACTTGACTAATGGTGGTTCCTTAACAATTGGTGATACTAAAATTAACAACGATGGCATGACTATCACTGGTGGTCCATCTGTAACTAAAACTGGTATCAACGCTGGTAACAAAAAAATTACTAACGTAGCTGCTGGTACAGACGATACTGATGCAGTTAACGTAAAACAATTGAAAGCTGCTAAGACAGAAGTTAAAGAAGGTACTGGTGTTACTGTTGTTAAGTCTCAAGGCACAGACGGTCATGATATCTATACTGTAAGTGCAACTGGTACTGCAGCTGCTGACCCTACTAAACTTAAAGCAGGTAAAAATACTACTGTAACAGGTGACGGTTCTACAGCTACCCCTTATAAAGTAAATGTGGAAGGCGACTTGGCTGATATCTCTTCCATCACAAACGGTAACGGTTCTGGTAAAATCTCCTTCGCTGGTGATCAAGTTGTAAAAGTTGAAGGTGACAACCCTATTTCCTTAGATGGTAAAGGTGGCTATGTAACTGGCTTACAAAACAAAGATTGGGATATTACTAACCCAACTGTTGTTTCAGGTCGTGCAGCAACTGAAGATCAATTGAAAAAAGTAAGCGATGGCTTCAATAACACAGTTAAATTAGCTGGTAACACAGGCAACACAGATACTCAAAAATTGAGCAAAGATGGTGGTTTAAGCTTTGGTGTAGTTGGTGCTAACAACGGTCAATACATCAAAACAACTGCTTCTGGTACAGATGTAGTAGCTGATTTGTCCGATGATGCAAAAGCTAAATTGAACCATAAAGTGGAGGTTCAAGGCGTAGGTACTAATGTTCATGTAACAGAAGATACAACTCAAGCTGGCAAAACTATTTACAAAGTCGCTGTTGATGCTGCGACTCCAGCTGGTGCTTCTTCCACTGAAAGTGTAGTTAAAAAAGCAGCTACAACAGGGGATACTAATATTGCTGATATTACTGTTGGTAATGGTAAGAACTCTGGCGATGCAGGTGCTGAATACGAAGTTAATGTTTCCCGTAATGCTGTTAAAGATGCAGCTCGTGAAGCAGTTACAGTAAATAATGGTGGTAATACTGATAACCCTATTACTGTAACACCTACTGATGATGCAGCTAACCATAACACTACTTATGCAGTAACATTTGATGGTGATAAAGCGGCTAAACAAATTCC
>ERZ1106961.301-NODE-301-length-24067-cov-17.060553_pt1 | contig 24067 bp, 16 predicted proteins | sample MGYA00403680_ERZ1106961 | MGnify/ENA primary metagenome ERZ1106961 (study PRJEB35170, sample SAMEA104062419) | human gut metagenome | biome: human gut; feature: human-associated habitat; material: faeces | place: Denmark | collected 2012-06-08 ... | reverse complement strand
AAGCGTCTATCCTCTTCCAACCATATGTAAACCTTATGAACAGTGGTGTAACTCCGTTGACAGCAATTAATGAAGAAATCGCTTCTGAACGCACTAAACGTTTACGTGAAAAAAGTATTACTCGTGAAATGGACCCTAGATCCGTTATCACTGTAGGCGAAACTATGAGTCCCCATCCATCCCTCGTCGAAGTTATCATGTGGACACAAGTGTACTACGAAAATCGTTGGTAATACAACTATAGTTATAAATAATAAAAGGACTAAACCTAGGGTGCAGTCCTTTTGTTGTAAACATATCTATTGTAAAAAAATAATATTCTAACACAAGAGCACTATCAACCGATATTTTATAGTATCGGAATCGCAAAAAAGAGCCAAAGGCATTGCCTTCGGCTCTTTTATTATTAATCATCAATAGATAGGTTAGCGGCCCATATCTATATCAGAACCCCAAACAAGATTTGTTTTACGACCATCGAAGCCTTGATCTGGCTCAGGTGGTAATTTATAGGATTTAGATTGTTCTACATAAGCACCTGTCTCAGCATCTACTGTAACAACTACTTTTTTACCATCCTGATGCATAGTCACATAGTATAAAACTTTACCATTATGAGCTTCAATCTTCCAGCCCTTCATAACAGCATCAGTTCCAAGTTGTTGTTTTGCAACACGTTCTGCTTGAGTTGATTCAATAACTTTATCTTTATTGAAAATCTCCCCAATAACTTTCTTAGGTTTGCCCCCCTCTTCCATATCAGAAGCATTACCAGTGATTACGTCAATTTTCATCTTGTACTGATGATACTTACTATAACCAACTACTTTATAACCATAGTTCAAGTCATTAGAGTTGAGCTCTACAGAATGAAGCGCCGCATTTGGATAGCGATTTTGGAAAATAGTACCAATTTGGCTCATAGTCATAACCATGGACTCGCCAGGTGCACGTTTTACAGAGATATCCGTACTTGTTTCAGGCTTTGTTTTGCGTGCATCTGCCACACTTGGTGCAGCAACGGATAACATACCTACCGCTAATACACCCGTCAAAGCCATAGAAATTAACTTTTTATTCATTATAATCCTCCTACTAGATACCATGCTTCTATTAATCAAACTATTAGTACACTAGAATTTCTATAAGTTCATGCTATATTCAACAGCACTAAAATATGTAAATAGTCATATCATTTAGACAATATACTATAAACCTTCATTAGATGCAAGTCGCCCATCTACATCAGTCATAATCAATTTATAGCATGTAGCCACTAAAGGCACACCGATCAACATACCAGTAACCCCCATCAAACTACCGCCTACGATAACGGCAGCAAATACCCACAAACCTGGTAATCCAACAGAATTACCTACAATTTTCGGATAAATAAAGTTACTTTCAATTTGATGAAGTACCTCTAAAATAATTACATAGATGAGAGCATCCATAGGTCCAACAGTAAGTAGCATAACGGCTCCAATGATACCACCAACATAAATACCTAATAGTGGAATCAAACCAGTTAGGCCAATTACACAAGCAATCGTTGTAGCATATTCAATATTAAATAGCCATAAAGTAATACCTACCATCACGCCTAGAACCAAAGCATCTATAAACTGACCTACAAAAAAATTACTAAATGTTTGAACTGCTACGCGAGTTACATAACTAACTCGATTTACCCACTCATCTGATGCATAAGCCTTTAATATACGTTTACCTTGTAACATAAGGCGTTCCTTATCAAGCAACATATAAACAGCAAAAATTAAGCCAAGACCAATATTCAAAGTCCAAGACAATACGGTGCCCATTGCATTTACAATATATGTGCCACCTTTTGTCCCCCATTCACGAGTATATTTAGCAAGATTCTCTCCACTTAGGGCATCTATAATCGTTTGATTCGACGCCATTGGAATTGTTTCTGTAATATGTTGCATCCATGTTTGGAAGTCCGTATACAATTGCGGTGATGCAGCTACAATAATCGACATAGAATGAATCAATTGAGGTAAAGCCATCCGAGCAATAAAATACACAATAACACTAATTGTTACAAAGGATAGCAAAAGACTCAACGGGCGACGTATTTTATACTTCCATCCAGAGTCACACTTAGGCCATAGCCATCGTTCATAACGAACGACTAGAATATCCAATACGAAAGCAATACAAGCACCCACAATGAGCGGAACAAAAGCCGTAAAGATAGCGTCAAGACCACTAGCAATATCACTTATACGTAGTGCCATCATAATCATAATGCCCGCTAGTATAATAGCTCCTATGAGCTGTTTGTAATATTTGAATTCTTTCATAATAACCTACTTCACATAACACTATTAATAAGCTACACCTATATAACTATACGATTCTCACATCGCATACATTACCAAAGCATAATGAACATTGTATGACCTAGGATTGTATGCAATTTTAGTATAACACAAAAGTCCACCTTATCGCATGCTCGAATTCTCGATAAATAAGAGAGCATGATTGAAGGTGGACTTATTGTAGGCCTAATCTAGATTAGTCTAGAGATTAGCGATGAATATAAACGTCTACACGACGGTTTTCAGCTTTACCTGCTGCTGTAGAGTTAGTTGCAACTGGTTTAACATCACCATTAGCAATACCGATAAGACGATCGGCAGATACACCATGGTTAACTAAATATTGAGCCACATGTTGTACGCGGCGTTCAGACAAAGCAATGTTGTATTGAGGATTTGCATCAGTATCAGCGTTACCCATCAATTTAACTTGGTCTTGAGAATATTGGTTAGCAGCATTTACAGCAGCTGTTAAGTTTGGATATTGGTCTGCACGAGCAACATCTTGGTCGGAGTCAAAGTAGATAGATTGTACATAGTAATCCAATTTAGGAGTTTTATATGCAGGCGCTTCTACAGTAGGAGCTGGAGCCGGAGTGTATACAGGAGCTGGCACTGGAGTGTATACAGGAGCTACGGATTTGTGACCACCGAAACGGTAAGATAATCCTACTACAGGACCTTGGAAGGAAATATTAGACTTATCATCACGTTTAGTATTGATATAACGATACCCTGCATTAATATCCCAGTCTTGGTTAACTTTATAACCTAAACCTGCTTCCCAAGTAGTAGTTCTCTTAGTCCCTACACCCGCTTTACCATAAACGTCTACTTTGGAGCCAAGGTTAGCTTTACCAATTACACCTAATTGAGCAATATTATTTGCTTTAGGGAATGTATCACCAGAAATGTGAGCATAACCGCCATATACTGCGAAATTTTTGTTCAAGGATTGAATCAAATTAACTTCTTGCATTCTGTCACTATAGCTCATACCGTTATATTTATCGTTCAAACCATGGTATTGGTATTGCAACGCTGTTTTATCTGTGAAAGCGTATGTTACACCACCATCAAAGTTCCATTTTGCATCAGAAGTCCAATCTTTAGTTTTTGCTTTAGAATCAGACGCACCAAGATCAACTTGAAACTCACCTTTATTGAATTGAGTTTGAGGAGTTGCACCTGCTACGGACACACCTACAGCAGCAACTGCCAATAAAGCTAATATTTTTTTATTCATTATAATTCCCTCCAAAAACAGCCCTTATAATACTTAGGCTTTGGTAATAATATGCTTATATTTTACACAATTTTTCAATATAATTCAACATTCTTCATGAATATTTGATGAATTTTTAGTTATATCTATCTATAAATATTATAAATATAAATATTTAAACCCTCTCTATTGCCGAATCACTGCGATTCTCTGCACATATTACATTCCCGAAATTATAATACTATTTATCTTTTTTAAGATTCTCTAACAATAATAAAATTACTGGTCTTATAAGTTCATCAAAATCATTATTATATATACTAATAGATCTAACTATAATTGAACGAATAAAAGCTCCCTTATGCACTAAGGAAGCTTTTATCATTTCATATGTATATCCCTTACATATATACGTGAAATCAGAAGTTTCTGGTCAGATAACACATTCCCCAATGTGTCATTTTTTTCACATTACGTATTGTACATCAAAAATTTTTAATAGACAAGAGTTTATTCACTTCTTTTTCATGAATCCTTCTAAAACTTTCAATGTGAAAAAGAATTTACATCTCATTAAACAACCTTATGTTGCCATGTTCCTCGAATAAATCTCAAATAAGAACAACATAATCTTAGAGACTGATCGAAGCACAAAGATAACCATGCCCCAAAAAGCCCTAAACCTAGTGTAATGCACAATAAATAAGTAATAATAGGACGAATGATTGCTACGCTTACAAGAGAATATTTCATGATGTAATATGTATCTCCTGCCCCTTTCAACACACCGGAATACACTTGCTGTAATGCTTGAGGGAATGCAGCGATAGCCATAATGCCCATCAAAGTGGCTGAAAGTGTAACAACATCACTTTCACGAGTATATAACTGTACTAAAAAATCACCAGGACCAATAAAGATTAATGCACTTACAAGGCCCACGACTAAACCAATACGAGCACCAATTTTACCATAAGTACGTGCAATATCTGGTCGTTTGTGTCCCAGACTTTGCCCCGTATGTGATGCACCTGCAAATCCAAGACCCATCGCAAAATAGTAAAATATATCCATTAAATTCATACATACGTAATGTGCTGCTAAAGGTACCGCACCTAAGGAAGCAACAATCATAGTGTATGTATACATACCGAACCGCTCAAAGAACTGTTCTCCTAAAGAACTGCCACCGACATGAAACATTGTATGTAATACGGGCCTTTCAAAAGTCCATTTCGACGGATGGCGCAATGTTAATCCAGTAGAAGTATGTTGTGAAATCGTACGCAACAACAATAATGCAATAATAGCACTACTGATCATAGTGGATACACCTGCCCCCATAACGCCAAGTTCAGGGAAGAAACCAATACCATAAATCAAGAAGAAATTCATTATCGTATTCAAAATATTCCCTACTACATTAGATTTAAAAATAACCTTGGTGTTACCATATCCAATGAGTGCAGCCCCTACGATTTGGCTAAAGGACTGAAATATTAAGCTAATAACTATGAAACGACCATACCAAACGGCTGTTTCAATATAGCCATCTTCAGCACCCGTAAAACGTAGAATATGCTCTAAATTCAAGAAACATATCAATAATAACGGTACATAAATAAAAAAATTCAATAAAATAGATTGCTTGAGTACGGCATTCATACCATCTACATCACCTTCACCATGACGACGAGCTATAATTGCCGTCACAGCAATGGATAAGGCTCGACAAAAGATGAGCATTACCATCTCAGGTTGACCCATAATGCCTACCGAAGCAAGAGCTGACGCACCTAAGGCACCAACCATCGCCAAATCAATGGCAGTCATAAATTGTAACATCAAGCCTTGTAATGTAGCTGGCCAAGCTATTTTTAAATAATTACCATATAGCTGCTTTGTAGTTCCTACAGGTCCTAATCGTTCTGCAACAGGCAACATGGTATCTACTGAAAGCCATCGTTGTATACGGTCTAACATCCTATCTCCTATTCATGTAAGATCATATAGTAAAGGCATTACTTCACCTCTTATATCTATTGTATTATATCATATAACATATGAGAAATCATTCATATGTTATGCTTTTTAAATAAGAATATATATCAAAATAGCAAAAAAGAACCTCTTAGACGAAATGTATATACCCTATCAAGTAGAACAATGTATAAGAGGTTCTTTAGTTTTACAGGAAAATAACTATCTTAGACTATTATCAAAATTAGTTCTCAACTCTTAACCTTTAGAGGCTAATAATTGATTTACTACGGCACGCAAGTCATCTAAGCCTTGTTTAGTTTCAGCCAATTCTTGACGTTGACGTTCATTTTCAGCTTCTAATGTATTTAAACGTGCTGCTTGATTAGCAATAACAGTTTTCTGATTACTATTTTCTTTTTTGAGACTAGATACTTCATCTTGCATTACATAAACAGAGCTAATAGGACCTGCTTTATAACGCTCTGGGATAGCGTCTTTTCTTTCACGACTACCACCAAATTTATGCGTTACACCTGCATTTACCATGTTATGGCTAGTGCCAAGTGAAACACCTACGTTGAACATAGTATCTTCAGTTCGGTAGTGAGCAATACCGATGGCACCCGCAGTTTCACCACGGTAGTTACCGATACCAGCCATAATTTGTGTTGGTTCCAATGGATTATATTGAATTGGTTTCAACGCTGCCATAGCTGCCGCATGAGCACCAACACGTTGTGTTTCAGTACCGACACGGTTAACAGCTTCTTGTAAACCAGCATTAGATGCTTTCAATTGGCTAACATTTACTGCATCAGTATCAGCTGTGCCAGGCGCTACTCCATGAATTTTGTTGCCACCATTATTTAAGCCATCTACAGTAAGTGATACAGAGCTAGCTGCTGTATCTGCAGGAGTAATAGTCATACCACCCCCATTAATTGTAGTAGAGTTGCCAGCTGCATCTTTCACAGTTGTACCTGCAGGAGTGATTTTAGTAGATACACCGTTTTCATCACCTACAGTAACACTGTTTAGGCCTTTTAAGTCTTTAGCCAAGCCATATGTGAAAGTAGTTCTATCTTGGTTAACTACAAGATTATCACCAGCTTGGAATTTTACGGTATCACTACCTTGTACTTTTTCAACAGTACCTCCTGCAGCTGTTACCTTCCATGCAGATATATCTTTAACTTGTTGTTTACCAGCATCTGTCAAGTTGCTCAAGTCTTGATTTGCTGCATTATCAATTTTTGCTTTAGTTTGATCATCAATCTTAACAGTTACATCTTCACCATTAGCTATAGTTGTTAAGCCGTTTTCGCCTTTAATATTGAATTTTACATCGCCTGTACTCAACGATTTTTCATCGGTAGAACCAGAGTTACCACCTAAAGAAATCTTACGGGCAATAGCTGTCGTGTTTTTGTCGATATTAGCTTTATTGGTTGCGATGTTATCCTTATTAGTTGCAATATCACTAGTATTTTTAGTGATGGCCGCTTTGTTATCAGCAATATTTTGTTTATTCGCAGCAATATTGTCCTTATTAGTAGCAATATCAGCAGCATTTCTATCAATTGCAGCTTTATTATTAGCTATTTTTTGCTTATTATCCGCAATGGCATCAGCATTTTTACCAATCTTATCTGTATTATCAGCAATGTTGGCTTTGTTTTCTGCTACTTGATCATCAACATGTTTCAATTGATCTTCTGTGGCGGCACGTCCAGAGACAGGCTGTGTTTGACCCGGAGTCCATGTAGTGTTAGTCAAACCCGTTACTTGAGGTGTTTCTACACCTTCTGTAGCTTTCACTTTTGGTGCTGTAATGGTTTGATTTGCTTTTACAGTATTGAAAGTTACGTCTTGTTTAGTAGCAATTGTGAAATCTTTACCATTTTGAGTAATGGAAATGTTATCACCATCGATAAACTTAACTGTATTGCCACCTTCAACTTTTTCAGCAGTATTACCATTAGCTACTACATTCCATGCGGATAAATCTTTAACTTGTTGTTTGCCAGCATCTGTTAAGTTGCTCAGATCCGTATTTGCTGCATTGTTGATTTTATTAGCCGTAGCATCATCTAATTTGACAGTTACATCTTCTCCATTAGCTTCAGTAACAATACCATTTTGCCCTTTAATATTGAATTTCACATCACCTGTACTTAAGGATTTCGCATCTGTTGAACCAGTATTACCACCTAAGGAAATCTTACGACCAATAGCTTCTGTATTTTTATCAATATTAGCTTTATTGGCTGCGATATCGCCAGCATTTTTAGTGATGGCCGCTTTGTTATCAGCAATATTTTGCTTATTCGTCGAAATATTGTCTCTATTGGTAGCAATATCAGCAGCATTTCTATCAATTGCTGCTTTATTGTCAGCTATTTTTTGCTTGTTATCTGCAATGGCATCAGCATTTTTGCCAATCTTAGCTGTATTATCAGCAATATTGGCTTTGTTTTCTGCTACTTGATCATCAATATGTTTCAATTGGTCTTCTGTGGCTGCACGACCAGATACAGGTTGTGTTTGTCCCGGAGTCCATGCAGTGTTGGTCAAACCTGTTACTTGAGGAGTTTCAACCCCAGTTGTCGCTTTAACCTTTGGCGCTGTAATCGTTTGAGTAGCTGTTACCGTATCAAAAGTTACATCTTTCTTAGTAGAAATGGTGAAGTCCTTTCCATTTTGAGTAATGGAAATGTTATCACCATCGATAAACTTAACGGTGTTACCACCTTCAACCTTTTCAGCCATCTCATTATTAGCGACTACATTCCAAGCTGCTAAGTCCTTAACTTGTTGCTTACCGTCAGGGGTCAAATTACTCAAATCTCGATCAGCTGCATTGTCAACTTTACCTTTAGTTGCATCATCGAGTTTAACAGTCACATCGTCGCCATTAGCAACCGTAGTAAGACCATTTTCACCTTTTACGTTAAACTTCACATCACCTGTGCTCAAGGATTTTTCATCGGTAGAACCAGAGTTACCACCTAAAGAAATCTTACGACCGATAGCTGTCGTGTTTTTGTCGATGTTAGCTTTATTGGTTGCGATGTTATCCTTATTAGTAGCAATATCTGTTTTGTTCGCAGCAATATTGTCTTTGTTAGTGGCAATATCTACTGCATTTTTATCAATTGCAGCTTTATTGTCAGCTATTTTTTGCTTGTTATCCGCAATGGCATCAGCATTTTTGCCAATCTTATCTGTATTATCAGCAATATTGGCTTTGTTTTCTGCTACTTGATCATCAACGTGTTTCAATTGATCTTCTGTAGCGGCACGACCAGATACAGGTTGTGTTTGCCCCGGAGTCCATGCAGTGTTAGTCAAGCCTGTTACTTGAGGTGTTTCAACTCCAGTTGTCGCTTTCACTTTTGGCGCTGTAATCGTTTGTGTAGCTGTTACCGTGTCAAAGGTTACGTCTTTTTTAGTGGAAATGGTAAAGTCTTTACCATTTTGAGTAATAGAAATATTATCACCATCAATAAATTTAACAGTATTACCACCTTCAACCTTTTCAGCCGTCTCATTATTAGCTACTACATGCCATGCTGCTAAATCTTTAACTTGTTGCTTACCAGCATCTGTTAAGTTGCTCAAGTCTCGATCAGCTGCATTGTCAACTTTACCTTTAGTCGCGTCATCGAGTTTAACAGTCACATCGTCACCATTAGCAACCGTAGTAAGACCGTTTTCACCTTTCACATTGAATTTCACATCACCTGTGCTCAACGATTTTTCATCAGTCGAACCAGAGTTACCACCTAAAGAAATCTTACGAGCGATAGCAGCAGTATTTTGAGCAATATTAGCTTTATTAGAAGCAATATCCCCTTTATTTGTAGCAATGTCGCCAGTATTTTTAGTAATTGCAGTTTTATTATCAGCTATTTTTTGCTTGTTATCTGCAATGGCATCAGCATTTTTGCCAATCTTATCTGTATTATCAGCGATATCAGCTTTATTCGCAGCAATATTGTCCTTATTAGTAGCAATATTACCTGCATTCTTATCAATTGCTGTTTTATTGTCAGCTATTTTTTGCTTGTTATCCGCAATAGCAACAGCATTTTTACCAATCTTATCTGTATTATCAGCGATATTGGCTTTATTTTCTGCTACTTGATCATCAACGTGTTTCAATTGGTCTTCTGTAGCTGCACGACCAGATACAGGTTGTGTTTGTCCCGGAGTCCATACAGTGTTAGTCAAGCCTGTTACTTGAGGAGTTTCAATCCCAGTTGTCGCTTTAACCTTTGGTGCTGTAATCGTTTGAGTAGCTGTTACCGTATCAAAGGTTACATCTTTCTTAGCAGAAATGGTGAAGTCCTTACCATTTTGAGTAATAGAAATGTTATCACCATCAATAAACTTAACAGTGTTATTACCTTCAACCTTTTCAGCCGTTTCATTATTAGCGACTACATTCCAAGCTGCTAAGTCCTTAACTTGTTGTTTACCATTAGGAGTCAAATTGCTCAAGTCTCGATCAGCTGCATTGTCGAGTTTATTTTTAGTTACATCATCGAGTTTAACAGTCACATCGTCGCCATTAGCAACCGTAGTAAGACCATTTTCACCTTTTACGTTAAACTTCACATCACCTGTGCTCAAGGATTTTTCATCGGTAGAACCAGAGTTACCACCTAAAGAAATCTTACGACCGATAGCTGTCGTGTTTTTGTCGATGTTAGCTTTATTGGTTGCGATGTTATCCTTATTAGTAGCAATATCTGTTTTGTTCGCAGCAATATTGTCTTTGTTAGTGGCAATATCTACTGCATTTTTATCAATTGCAGCTTTATTGTCAGCTATTTTTTGCTTGTTATCCGCAATGGCATCAGCATTTTTGCCAATCTTATCTGTATTATCAGCAATATTGGCTTTGTTTTCTGCTACTTGATCATCAACGTGTTTCAATTGATCTTCTGTAGCGGCACGACCAGATACAGGTTGTGTTTGCCCCGGAGTCCATGCAGTGTTAGTCAAGCCTGTTACTTGAGGTGTTTCAACTCCAGTTGTCGCTTTCACTTTTGGCGCTGTAATCGTTTGTGTAGCTGTTACCGTGTCAAAGGTTACGTCTTTTTTAGTGGAAATGGTAAAGTCTTTACCATTTTGAGTAATAGAAATATTATCACCATCAATAAATTTAACAGTATTACCACCTTCAACCTTTTCAGCCGTCTCATTATTAGCTACTACATGCCATGCTGCTAAATCTTTAACTTGTTGCTTACCAGCATCTGTTAAGTTGCTCAAGTCTCGATCAGCTGCATTGTCAACTTTACCTTTAGTCGCGTCATCGAGTTTAACAGTCACATCGTCACCATTAGCAACCGTAGTAAGACCGTTTTCACCTTTCACATTGAATTTCACATCACCTGTGCTCAACGATTTTTCATCAGTCGAACCAGAGTTACCACCTAAAGAAATCTTACGAGCGATAGCAGCAGTATTTTGAGCAATATTAGCTTTATTAGAAGCAATATCCCCTTTATTTGTAGCAATATCACCAGTATTTTTATCTATTGTAGTTTTATTGTCAGCAATTTTTTGCGTATTCGCAGCAATACTGTCCTTATTGGTGGCAATATCTGTTTTGTTTGTTGTAATGTCACCTACATTTTTAGCAATTGCGGTTTTATTTGTATCAATAGCAGTTTTGTTAGCTTCAGCTTTATCATCAACTTTTTTCAATTGGGATACATTGACAGCATCTTTATCAGCAACACCATCTGCTACATTGGCAACTTTCAAATTTCCAGCATTGATACCTTTATCACCATCAATTTTTACAGTTTCATTACCGCCAGCATTATTGAAAGAAGCACTGTTTAATTTAGAAAGATCTTTTTTCAAAGCTACAGAGATTTTCTTATCATTTCTAGCAACCGCAACATTATCGTCACCAGAAAAATCTACTGTATTACCTTTTTCAACCGCTACTGGTGTAGCTTCACCATTAGCAGAAAGATTCCAACCATATTTATTTTGATCAATTGCTTGATTAATCGCATTAGCTACGTTGGCAGAATCCGCCATACCAGCAGTCGCTGTAGCGCTACCATTTGCTACTGTGATATCTTGCTTTTTACCAGAAACTGTAATTTTCTTACCATTAGCTGTAGTTGTAATGTATGTATTATCACCATTTACAGCCAATTTACTATTAGCAAGGTTCACATCACCTGTACCAGTATCACCTGTAAAAGCTAGATTAACACTCTTTAATTGCGCCACGTTTACTGCATCTGTATCAGCAGTACCAGCAGCAACATAGTTAATTTGACGTGTTTGGTTTGTCGTACCAATAGCAACACCACCTAATTTAGACGTTAGGGCAGCACCACTTAAACCAGCATATATATCTGTACGACTAGTATTAACATTATAGCCCGCTACGCCTGAAGCAATATCAGCTGTAGATTTTGAACCAACAGCTACACCATCTACGACTTTACCTCTAGCACCATCACCAACAGCTACAGAACGACTCGCAGATACGTCTGTTGCGGCATTTGGGCCAATAGCAATAGAATTAGCCGCCGTAGCACCAGTATTATCTTTATTAGCAATATCAGAAGATTTTATAGATATATATTTATAAGCGATTTGGTCTACAATAGCACTAAGTTGAGAGCCATTAATTACATCTGTGGAAGTAGCACTTACTTCACCTGGAGCCACATGTTTCAACTGACGTTCATACCCTTTAGAACCAAAAGATACAACGTCACCTGGCAATGTTTTATCACCACCAGCCCAGGAAGCAACAACGTTATTTGGCAAAGTATAACTAGATTGTTTTGTACCGCCTACATCAGTGTTAGAACCACCACCGATGGCAATAGCATTATCACGATTTGCCCTAGCCCCTGTACCAATAGCAATAGCATTTGTTACATCATTATTGGCTTGACCAGAAGCACCACTAGAAGTTCCTGATAAACGATCCTTCGCATTTGCACCTGTACCAATGGCAATGCCCACATTGCCTGACTGACCTTTCATGCCTAATGTGATACCAGATTCACCAGCCGTTGCCGATGTATATAGTGGGTTTCTCATATCAAATCCTGTTAAGCTTTGAACTGCACTACGCAAATCCCCAGTTTTATTCTCACCATTATTCGTAGTGTAAATAACTTTTACACTATCGGCTTTAACTACATCATCGCCACCAATAACAATAGAAGAGTTACCTTGAGCTATTGTATTTCCCCCAATGGCAATTGCTTGCTCCCCAATTACTCTTGCACCTTCATTAGCAGTATTACCACCACCAATAGCGATTCCTTGTGGACTGTTAACACTGGTACTAGAATTAGAACCTATTGCAATAGAATATCCACCAGCAGCTGCTGCATTTTGACCGAAACCTACAGCTTTGTCACCAGTAACAGAAGCACCATCCCCCAAGCCTACTGCTGTTGCATGCAGATTTGTAGGCAAAGTATTTGCCGCCATAGAGATGCTAGCATTAGTCATTGCTAATACAGCCAAGATTGCTGCTACAACAATTTTCTTTTTACCACTATTATTCTTAGCGAACTCAGATACTACTACGTAACAGTTTTTTGATTTGCTCCAAACCACTTTAAAAATCTTATTCATACTTTCTCCTATAAACTAGATTAATATTAATGCTCCCTCGATGTTTTATCATATGGTAAGTCATACGAGAATTTCAAAATCTTCAATATTATAAGTATACCAAAACCTTTAATATACTATCAAGTTTTTTCATTTATTTTTCATAACTATAGGCATTGCACAAACAGCGTAGTAATGGGCATTATAGTGATTCATGTCACAAATTTATATAAAATATGGGCTTATTTTATACCATATCAAAGAGATAAAATGAATATAAATTCATAATCATTATTTTAAACTTATTTTATAAGATTATATTTTCCCACCACCTCATCAATTCATCTTACTTTACATAACAAAAAGCTATCTCATAGAAATGACAATCTACGAGATAGCTTTATTACTAAATTGTATAATTAAATTAGGTAACGAATTAGCTTACTTTAAAAACATATAAACTTTGTTCGTGTGCTAATTCTATTCGCTTATGCAAGTGTCTAATATATGTACGATATATTTCTTGTGCTTCTTCAACGGATATAATATCAAAATGAATTCCATCCCCTACTGGCAATTGGCTTAACCTAGGTAAATCGGCGGTAATGACAGTACCAATCTTTGTATAGCCGCCCGTTGTTTGTCGGTCCGCCATGAGGACTATTGGATTTCCATCTGACGGAACTTGAATAGAGCCAAATACAGCACCATCAGAAATAATGTCTGCACTATCGATATGCTCTATGACAGGGCCATCTAAGCGGAAGCCCATGCGATCACATTGTACGGTCAATGTATATATTTTACTACCAAAGGTCTTAATCCCTTTCTCGGTAAAATACTTTGCTTGCTCTCCTAGTACTACACGCAAAGGTTCGTGACACTCACGACCGCCGCGGTTATATAAAGCGGTATTGAATAATTTATGAGTTCCATAGAAGTCGCACACATTCACTTCGTGTCTAGTAAATGCTTTAATGCCAAACTGATCACCTGCTTGTAATGAACGCCCCTCAAAACCACCTATTTTAGCCTTTGTATGAGTGGATACGCTACCGTTAATAGCAGGAACATCGACCCCACCAGAGAAAGCAATATACATACGCACGCCACATTGGCTGAAGCCACCAGAAATGATATCCCCTTCGTGACAAATAAAAGGTATATATCTAGGCACAACTACATTGTTAATGGTTGGGTGCATGTCGGCCCCTGTAAAAGCAATAATACATGTACCTTGAACAGTTAGCGTAGGAGGTAACACGGTACATTCTAAAGCACCTAGAGGTTCCTTGTTTCCTACTAGAGCCTGTCCCAAGAGATAGCTTTCACTATCCATAGGACCTGCCACAGGCATACCATATTGTTGAAAGCCAATACGCCCTATATCTTGAATCGTTGTATACATACCCGGAGCATCTACGCGGATTAAAGCGCGTTGAAACTCATTTATATCCACGTAAATCACCACTTTCTATTTCATATATAGATGGAATATATTCCATACCCAAGGATTTAACCCTATGGAATTCGTTTTCATCGATAGACACATAACGAACGTAGTCTCCGGCTTGCAATAGTGCAGCTTGCTCCTTAGACATGTCATACATAGTCACAGGTGTGCGTCCAATAATCTGCCAGCCTCCAGGAGAATCTGATGGATATGTGCCAGTCTGTTCTCCTGCAATACCTACAGAGCCGGCAGGAATCAAAGTCCTTGGAGAGGATAATCGAGGCGTCGCAATGCGTGGATCCATGCCACCTAAATAGGTAAATCCAGGAATAAAGCCTAACATATAAACTAAATAATCTGTACCACTATGAATGGATACAACCTCAGCTTCACTTAAATGATTATAAGAGGCTACAAAGCCTAAATCTGGGCCAAACTCGCCACCATATACGGTGGGTATTTCAACAATCGTAACGAGTTCATTTGCGCTATCCGTTACCGATTCTTGCAATGTGGGTTCAAGAATTCTACAAATATCTGAATAAGAATATACCATTGCATCATATTGAACAAGCAATGCGCAGTATGTAGGAACTAGTTCAATAATTCCATCTAGCTGTAAATCTTTAATCTGCTCTATAATTTGTCGGATGTGTCGATTAATCTTTGGATCGATTACTTGACCAAAATCAATAGAGATAGCGCAATCCCCTACAGGTGAAATTGTAGGTTTCATATGTACCTCCTGCTATAACTAGAAAGGACCATCACATTCAAGCCGAACGTAATGGTGCTTTCACAGATAATTAATTAACCTAGTAACTTAGCAATGCCTTTTAAAGATGTAACACCAATATAAGATGTTACAAGCACTACAATCCAACCGGTATAATATAAAAGTTTATTGTGTTTGTATGTTCCTACGATTTCAGATTTATGAGTTGCGACAAGCATAACTGCCAATGTAACAGGTAATATTAACCCATTTACAGAACCAGCTAAAATCAATAGAGATACTGGTTTACCAATAAAGATTAAGATACATGTAGAAATAAAAATAAACGCCATAATAGTCAATTTTTCATTTCGTTCTACAATCTTAAACAATGTTTTTAAGAAGGATACTGATGTGTAGGCAGCCCCTACTACAGAGGTCAATGCAGCACAGAAGAACACTATACCGAATAATTTATGTCCAATTTCACCAGCGCCGAGAAGAAACGCAGAGCCTGCTGGGTCTTTAGAATCTAGTACAAAGTCCATGGATACTACACCTAAAACGGCTAAGAACAATAACACTCGAACTAATGCATCTACAGACATTCCCATAATTGCTGCACGACGTACATCTTTTAAATGCTCTTGACCTGTAATACCTGCATCAATGAGGCGGTGACCACCAGAAAATGTAATGTAACCACCTACAGTGCCTCCAATAAGTGTAATCGTTGCTAACCACGGCACATGCTCTGGAATCACAGAATGAGACAAGGCTTCTCCTACTGGTGGATTCGTAGAGAATGCTACGTAGGCGATAAGAACAAGCATAACAGTACCGAGTACTTTAGCCGTATTATCTAAAACACCACCCATCTTCTTAGATGTAAATAATAAGATACCCAAGATACCGCTAATAGCGGCCGCTGTTGTTGTGTCGATACCAAATATAATATTGAGGCCCATAGAAGCACCACCAATATTACCGATATTAAAGGCCAATCCACCAAGGGAAATTAAAAATGCCACTATATAACCAAGGCCTGGCAATACCTTATTCGCAATATCTTGACCACGCATTTGGGATACACCAATAATCGTCCACACATTAAGCTGTGCAATAATTGAGAAAATAACGGATACAACGATAGCAAATGCAAAGTCTGCTTTCAACTCATTTGTAAATGCTGCCGTTTGTAACATAAAGCCAGGTCCAATGGAAGACGTGGCCATTAAGAAAGCTGCCCCTAATAGGACAGAGAAACTCGCTTTACCTGTAATTGGTTTCATAGGAACCTCCACATATAATAATTAATCTATGCCATACTTATTTCTTAAAGCTCATACTTACATGTAATACTTACTTTTAATACTTATATTTGCATTTTTGTTGGTATTAATTAAGCATTTATTTTAATGTATTTAATAGTGTTATCGGTGTTGAAAATTCGCCACCGTTACACCAGCTTTTATGAGCCCTTCCCGAATATATCTTGTGAAAGCTATCGCTTCTGGGTTATCACCATGAACACATACGGAATCGGCCACAATATCAATGGTCTTCCCCGTATTAGTAACAACCTTACCCTTTGTAACCATCATAAGAACTCGGTCTAAAGCCTCTTGCGGGTCTTTAATGAAAGCACCTACTTCTGTACGAGGGACCAATGTTCCCTCCTCTGTATAGCCACGATCGGCAAACACTTCCTGTATAACAGGAATACCTCTTCGCTGTGCCTCTTGAGCAATATAACTACCACTTAAAACCATGGCCGCGATATTAGGATTTACCGCTTGCAAACCATCTAAAATTGCATCAGCTAGTACAGGTGTAACACAGGCTGTATTGTAAAAAGCACCATGTAATTTCATATGCTGTAAAGTAATGTCATAACTATCACAAAAAGCTTGAAGTGCACCTAGTTGGTACATCATATATGCTTTTGCCTCAGCAGGATTTACTGCCATCGCACGACGACCAAATCCCATCAAATCTGGATAACCAGGATGTGCCCCTATGGCAACTCCTTTTTCTTTACATATGCGGACAGTCGCATCCATGATAAGAGGATCTCCAGCGTGCCAACCACAAGCAATATTAGCACTTGTTACGTGATTTAATACTTCACTATCCATGCCTAATGTATAGTTACCAAAACTTTCGCCTAAATCACTATTTAAATCTACATAATGAGACATATACTATTACCTCTCCATCTTCATCTATTTTATAAATTCTATAGAATATTGAATTTAATGATACGATTATACTAAATAAACCTATACCTTAGCAAGGATTTTTATCATATATACAAAATTATTTTATAAATACAAAAACCACAAGATTAAAATCTTGTGGTTTGTATGTATACTCATTTTTATCTGACCCTACTATATCCCATCATGAGCTCATAAATAGTATTTTGTATATTATCCGATTCTGTTATTTCAGAAACGGCACAAATAAAATCGGGATGCGCTTGCCAAACGGTATCAGCATTTGTGGTTTTAATGCCCCCAATAGCAACAATGGGAGCCTTACTAAACTGCTTTGCCCAATATATATAAGAAATGCCTACAGGATTAGCATTGGGTTTTGTTTGTGTAGAAAAAATAGGCCCTACCCCAATATAATCAATAACACCTGTATATCTGTTTGCCACTTTTAGGTCAGATATACTATGGGTTGACCAGCCAATCAACATATTAGGCCCTACAATTCGTCTTACCGTATTGGGCGGCAAATCAGCTTGCCCAATATGAACACCATCAGCATGTACAGCCAGCGCAAGATCAACATAATCATCAATAATTAATAGAGCATGATAATTAGAGGTCAATCGTCTCAAAATCATAGCCTCCTGATATCGCAGAATAGGTGTTTTTCCCTTTTCACGATATTGAATAATTCGTATCCCTGCGCTTAGCATATCTTTCACAAGCGGAACCACATCTCAAGTACCGCCCGTAATTCCATAAATAGGGCAAGCATTCATTACCTCTGTTAGTTTGTCTTTTCGATTCACCTATTTCACCTCATTAGACATGGTCTTCTCTAGTAAAAGTGATAACGCTAGATCCGCCTGTTTTGCAGCAGCAATAGCTACACGTGGCGCATAAGGATACGCATTGTCTACACCGGAATGCTCGTCACCAACAATATACAAATTTTTACCTAGCTTTTTAGTTCGTAACGCATCGGAATTACCGATTCCAGCTAATCCGGATACCATGATTTTAGGTATATATACTGAAATTGTAGCCTCTAAAAACATAGATTTAGCTTCTACAGTATCAAAGGCTTCTATCAAAATATCGGCTTTTTTATAGATTTCAGGTATATTCTCGATTGTCAATTTATCCTTATAAACCGTAACGATAACATTTGAATTAATGGCAGTTAACACATCTTGTAAAGCCTCTACCTTATACTGCCCCACATGACTCGAAAAATAGTATTGCCGATTTAAATTACTTAGCTCTACAATGTCATAATCTGCAATAATTAGATTTCGAATACCGCTACGGACAAGATTAACCGCACAATTGGATCCCAATCCGCCAGCACCTAAAACGCCTACTACTGAACTCTGCAATTTACGAAACTCCTCAGAACTATAGAAGTGAGATATAGCCGTTTCAAATTCGTTATTCATATGAGCCATACACATATCTCCTCATAGTGCCTGCCAATCTTTATAAATAGGTTGGTATCCATTATTTTCGAGCATTGCAGCCATTTCACTTACGCTGCGATTATCACTAATTGTAAATTGGCTAGAATCATCTTGTTTTGTATGTCCCCCTACAGAGGTTGTTACGCCAGCAGAAAGTTTTGTAATCCCAAGTCTCACCAGATTATCACGCATATACTTGCTTTCACGAGAGGAAAGCGTAATTCCCACACGGGGGAACAAAAGACGCAAAGCCAAAATATATTGAACCAATGCCGTATCATCTACAGGATATTTTGGAGAATAACCTACTGCACAAGGTCGAATTCTTGGAACGGAAACAGATAATTCTACATCTGGATAATGTTGCATAAGGTAATTGAGATGTAACATCGTCTTGTATGCCTCTCGACGCCATTCATCAAGACCCATTAAAGCACCAATATTGACCACTCTAAATCCAGCCTGACAAGCCAACTCAGGCGTATCAATCCGCTTTGCAAAATCACTCTTAGGCCCAAATGGATGTAATTGCGCATACAACGTCGGATTATATGTCTCTTGGAACATCGTCATTCCATCCGCTCCAACTGTGACTAATCCTTTATATTCCTCTAGCGTAAGCGAATACACCTCGACACTAACGCTACTAAAAATAGGAACCAATTTTTCTACGGCAGCTTGTATATATGACGGTGGACTACAAGATTTAGATTCACCAGTTAACACTAAAACTTGCTCTAATCCCGTTTCAGCGATTGCTTTCGCCTCAAGCTCAATATCTTCTAAACTTAGCTTTTCACGGGCAATTCCACTATGATGACTATATCCACAATAAACACAACCATTGTCGCAATAGTTTGAAATGTACATAGGCGTGAACAGTTGTATGGTATAACCAAATTGCTGTACCGTCCGCTTATGAGCTATCTGCGCCATATCTTCTAAATACAGCAGGGCTTGAGGTGATAATAGAATAAGTGCATCCTCAATAGTTAGTACTGATTTAGAGAGTGTTGAAAGTATTTCATCATCAGTTATAGCCTCTAATGTTTCAGCTATATCTTCGTCGTAAACGCTTGAAAGTACATCTATAAATGACATATCATCACCCTACTTTCGCAAGAAACCAGTTAATGGTGAAGATGCACTACCTACAGACTTCTTAGGTGCACATTTTGCAAGATATGCCTTACGACCAGCCTCTACAGCATGATAAAAAGCCTCTGCCATGCCTACTGGGTCCGAACTCGTAGCAATAGCCGTATTAACAAGAACAGCACTAGCCCCCATTTCCATAGCTATTGTTGCATCAGAAGGACGTCCTATCCCCGCATCAACAATAATAGGCACATCAATAGAGTTGATTAAAATCTCTATCAATCCTTTTGCTTCAAGTCCACGATTACTACCTATAGGCGAAGCGAGGGGCATAACACAACTAGCACCAGCATCTACTAGTCGCTTTGCATCCATCAAATTAGGACTCATATAAGGAAAGACTATAAACCCTTCCTTTGCCAACACCTCGGTGGCTTTAATAGTCTCTAAATTATCGGGCATCAAATACATCTGATCTTGAATGACTTCAATCTTAATCAAATCACCACAGCCTAATGCTTTTGCCATACGTGCAATGCGTATAGCCTCATCTGCATTTCTAGCACCCGATGTATTCGGTAATAAATGCATTGTACCAGGGATATAGTTTAATATATCCTCCTCGCTTTGCGTTGTACCTACTCGCCTAAGAGCAACTGTCACAATATCTGATTGTGATGCTACTAATGCATCATGCATCAAATTATAGGATGCATATTTCCCTGTCCCCACTAACAAGCGACTAGAAAATGTTGTATTACCTACAGTAAATGAATCCAACATATCAACCACCTCCTACAAAGCTAACGATTTCTAATCTATCAGCAGCCGTTAATTTAGTGGTTGTATACGTTTCCTTACTAAGAATCTCTCCATTAAGCTCAACTACAAAGTGTTTACCGGCATACCCTAATTCATTAAGAACCAAATGAAGTTGCTCGTTTGAAACCTGCTTTGGCTCTCCATTAACAATTAAATCCATAGTGACCTCCCATATGAAAAAGCTTATAAAATATCAATATATTCTTCTTGTAAAGCTTTATTCATACTGCGCACAGCACAAAACTTGCCGCACATCGAACAGGTTTCACTATGATCTTCCTCCGGTGCTCTACTTTCACGAATAGAACGAGCCCGTTCAGGATCAAGGGCACAAGCATATTGTGCTTCCCAGTCGAGAACTTGACGCGCCTTAGCCATAGTGTCGTCTATATCTCTTGCATTAGGAATACCACGAGCAATATCTGCAGCATGCGCCGCTATTTTGAAAGCCATAATTCCGTCTTTTACATCATCTGCATTTGGTAAGGCTAAATGTTCCGCTGGTGTAACGTAGCATAAGAAGGATGCACCATACATACCCGCTACAGCGCCACCAATAGCAGCCGTAATATGGTCATAGCCTGGAGCAATATCTGTTACGAGCGGTCCCAATACATAGAATGGCGCTCCATCACATAAGGATTCTTGAACTTCCATATTCATTTGTATTTGATGTAAAGGTACATGCCCAGGTCCTTCAATCATAGCTTGTACACCATATTGTTTCGCTCGTTTTGCCAATTCACCAAGCCTTACAAGCTCTTCAATTTGGCACACATCAGTTGCATCCGCCAAGCAACCTGGACGACAAGCATCACCTAAAGACAAAGTAACATCATATTCTTTGCAAATCTTTAAGATTTCATCAAAGTATTCATAGAATGGATTTTCATGGCCTGTCATGCTCATCCATGCAAACACCAAACTCCCTCCGCGGCTAACAATATTAAGCATCCGTTTATGATTCTTGATTTGATCTATTGTTTTCCTCGTAATACCACTGTGGATAGTAATAAAATCTACACCATCTTGAGCGTGTAATCGGATAGTGTCCAAGAAATCTTGAGCCGTTAATTCACCCAAATCTTTTTGATGATGAATGACACTATCATAGATAGGCACTGTACCAATCATTACTGGCGATGTCTCGATTAATTTACGTCTAAAAATACGAGTATCACCATGAGTGGAAAGGTCCATAATCGACTCTGCTCCAAGTCGAATAGCTCGATTAACCTTTTCAATCTCACTATCATAATCAGTAACATCTTTCGATGTACCTAAATTAACATTGACTTTCGTTCTTAGACGCTTACCAATCCCCTCAGGCGAAATGCTAGTATGCTGCTTGTTACAAGGGATAACAACCTTTCCTGCTGCCACTAGGGAACATAACACCTCTTCATCCATACGTTCTTTTTCCGCGACTACTTTCATTTCCTTCGTAACTACGCCAGCCACAGCCGATTCCAATTGTGTCATAAACATTTTTACATCCTCCTATATAAAAGACATATATAGTTAGGTATGCAAAAACGGGTATCGAACAAAATGATCGATACCCGTATTAAGTATTAGCGTGCTTCCTACGCGGGCATGATCCCGATCAGGTATAAAGGTCAGGTGCTCGCAGCCCTTTCTCAGCCTATATAATAGGCTCCCTTGCATACTCACTATATAATTATGCTTTCAATATTACTACTTTATTCAGATTTGTCAAATGATTATTCTGACACATTTGCCTCTACGCTTTATTTTTCAGTCTCATCTTGCTCTTTACTATCAGCAGAATCTACTTTTTCAGTAATAACGATATGACCACCTTTTACATCAGCAAGTAAGTGTTTTACATCGATGTTATCTAAGTAGAAGTCTGTAACACTATCACGGATTTCAGTTTCTACAACGCGGCGTAATGGACGAGCGCCCATAGCTTTGTCATAGCCTTGTTCCATCAATAAGCCTTTAGCTTCTTCAGTTACATCTAAAGTAATACCTTTCTTAGCTAATGTTTTATTAACTTGATTCAACATTAAGTCTACGATTTTTTTCAAATCGTCTTTGCTTAAGTGATTGAATTCAATTACACCGTTGAATCGGTTCAAGAATTCTGGGCGGAAGTATGGTGCAATGCGTTCCATGATGTCAGTTTTGTTTTCATCTTGATCATCAGCACCAAAACCAAAACCTGCATTAGATGTAGCGATGATAACTGTGTTTTTGAAGTTTACTGTATTACCTTGACCATCTGTTAAGCGACCGTCATCCAATACTTGTAAAAGCAATGTAATAACTTGAGGATCTGCTTTTTCAATTTCATCGAAAAGAACGATAGAGTATGGATTACGACGAACACGTTCAGTCAATGTGTTAGAGTTATCTTCATAACCTACATAACCTGCTGTAGCACCAATCAATTTGGATACAGCTGTGCGATCGCTGTACTCGGACATGTCGAGGCGGATGATAGCATCTTTATTACCGAACATGTCGATAGCTAATTGTTTAGCCAATTCAGTTTTACCTACACCAGTAGGACCTACGAACAAGAAGCTACCAATTGGACGGTTGCCTTCGTCAAAGCCCGCACGGTTACGACGGATAGCTCGAGATACGACCTCAACAGCTTTATCTTGACCGATTACATGAGCTTCCAAGCGAGATTTCATATCTTTCAAGCGTTCAATATCAGATGCGCCCATTTGAGATACAGGGATACCTGTCATTCTTTCAACAGCTTCTGCTACGTCGTTCACTTGAGCTACTACTTTTTGGTTTTCTGTATGGTTATCAAGCTCTGCTTGTAATTTTTGAATACGCATTTTTTCGTTAATAGCGGATTCATAATCTTCTTTTTGAGCATATTCCTCTTGTTTTGCTTTTGCATCCGCAATATCTGCTTCTAATGTTTTAATATCTGTTACAGGATGTTGAGATGCCAAGTGCGCTGCAGTTACGTCGATCAAGTCGATTGCTTTATCTGGCAAACTGCGTTGAGGAATGTATTGTACGGAATAATCTACCGCTGCTTTCAACACAGCATCAGGTAATTCAATATTATGATGCGCTTCGTATAATGGACGAATACCTTGCAAGATTTTGAAAGTATCCTCTGCAGATGGTGCGTTTA